>ENA-ORXR01000246-ORXR01000246.1-marine-metagenome-genome-assembly--contig:-NODE-246-length-83279-cov-8.272890_pt1 | contig 83279 bp, 84 predicted proteins | sample MGYA00237866_ERZ511479 | MGnify/ENA metagenome assembly ERZ511479
CATGTGGGACCACAGAAAACCTCTCAGAACAATTGTTTTTGAGAGGTTTTTCTTTTTCTACAAGTTCAAGCTTTAATTTACCTGTTGTAGCGCTCACCCAAAATATTTAAAATAACGATGCAATCATCATAGAATCTTCGAGTACGTCGGCTGGAAAATCAGCGAACAAAGATGTGCTTTCAAAACTAAAAGCTGCGGGTATTGATACGACTGATTCCAATCAGGCAGCCAACTATTTTGGATTAGACTATTTTAACCTTGCTCGTCTATTATCAGCTATGATCTGAAGCTTTTCTTTTTAAGGTATGCCATCGGAATACAGCTGCTTGAATCTACCTCAAAATTTTTAAAGTAGCTATAAGGTCAAGCTTTGCTAAAGCAGTTAAAGCCTTTAAGTATAGTTTGAGTAGGCTTTTTTAGTGGTTAGAAAGCTCTTTTTAACCCCCTACATGTTAACCTTTATACTTAGACACACATTAAATAAAAAGGCCTTAAAAGTAGCAAAGGCTTTTGTAAGAAGCTTTTATACATAACCCAGCATATGCATTTGATAAAACAGCACTCATGTTAGATTATAAACTTTCAGATACCTTAAAACACGTAGCGCATATTTCGCAAGCTATCGCCAAAGAAAATGGGCATTCTTGTTATTCGTCTGCGCATCTTCTAAAAGCTTTGCTACATAAAGATATTGGCATGTTGTCTTTTATTGACGACATGGGGCAAGATGGGTATTATGTAGAAGAATGGGCTGAAGTTCGAATAGAGTCCTTACCAAAAACTAGTAAAATATCTGAAAACCCTTCTGGTGATGAAGCTGTCGAAACCGTTTTTTATGAAGCAGATCACATCAAATTAAAATTGGGTTTAGATCAAGTTAATGAACATTGTTTGCTGACTGCTTTATCTACGCCAGGGGTAGGATTTTCGTATGATCAATTGAAAACTTTTCCGCTCACACCTAATGAAATTATCAACCATTTAGAAGCTAATAGCGCCGATATATTTCAATCAAAAGAGGGGAGCGATACAGCAACAAAAAAGGCGAAAAGTACGACTGTAAAACTAGGATCGTCTTTATTAAAATATACAATTGATAAAACTTCGCTCGCCCGAAATGAAGCCATAGAAAATATTTCAGGAAGAGATTCAGAAATCAAAATGATAACTGAAATTCTTGGAAGACGTTCCAAACCGAACGTGCTTATTATTGGAGACCCAGGGGTTGGTAAAACAGTTCTTATGAATGGGTTTTCATATGCCACTATCGGTGAAAACATTCCTGCTCATTTGAATGATGCAAGGGTCTTTGAATTGGATTTTATCACATTAGTCTCAGGTGCCGGTTACAAGGGAGAAATAGAAGATCGTTTTCAAAAGGTTTTTACAGAATTAAAACAATTTGATAAACCCATCTTGTTGATTGATGAGCTTAAAAATTTAACCGATAAAAATGCTGGTAATCAAGGCTTAGCTAATATCTTAAAATCAGAATTGGCCAAAGGAGACCTTACCATAATTGCAACAGCAACGAACGATGCTTTTAGAAAACATATTGAAATTGATGAAGGCCTATCTAGGCAATTTGAAGTGGTTCGGCTAAAAGAACCTAGTGAGACTATAGCACACCGAATGATAAAAAATTCGGTTTCTCGTTACGCACAACATCATCAATTAGCCATCGACTCAGAAACCATTTCAGAAGCCATTCGACTAGCAAAACGATACATTAAAGAACGAAGCTTACCTGATTCGGCCATTGACCTTATTGACAGAACTATGTCTGCTGCCAAATTTATGGTAGAAACATCACTACCAGAAATAGCTACTCTAATAAGCCTTCTTGAGAAATTAGAGAAAGAAAAAGGAGAATCGCATCAAATTATAGCTGAGCAAAATTGGATGTATACTCAAATGCAAAACAAACTCAGTTATCTTTTATTTACCGAATTGGGGGAAGAAGACCACATCGAAAATATTGAAGATCCTGCTGAGGGGTTCGCCATATTGCGTCGAATACTAAATCATTTGAAAACGATTGCTGAGAAAGAGAAAACAAGCATTAACAAGCATGATATTACAGCAACCATTGCCAATAAAACGGGGATACCCACGGGTAAACTTCAAGCCGATGAGAAAGAGCGATTGCTGCATATGGAACCAGAGCTTCGCAAGCGTGTAATTGGTCAAGATCATGCAATCAAAACGGTAGCAGCGGCCGTATTAGAGTCTCGTTCTGGTTTAAGCAAACCCGGATTGCCGATTGGGTCGTTTTTCTTTTCAGGCCCTACAGGAACAGGTAAAACAGAATTGGCAAAAGCATTGGCTGAATTTTTATTTCAAGATGAAAGTTCGATCATACGTTTTGATATGTCTGAATTTAAAGAAGAGCATTCTGCGGCCTTGCTGTATGGTGCACCTCCGGGTTATGTAGGCTATGAAGAAGGGGGGCTTTTAGTCAATAAAATTCGTCAAAAACCTTATTCGATAGTTCTTTTTGATGAAATTGAAAAGGCGCATCCATCGGTATTTGATATTTTTTTACAGATTTTGGATGAAGGCAAATTACATGATCGGTTGGGCAAAGAAGGCGATTTTTCTAACGCCGTAATCCTATTTACCTCCAACATTGGCAGTCAATATATTGTTGACACTTTTGGAGCAGGTAAGCTACCCAAATCAAGCGACTTACTTGAACGAATGGGCGATCATTTTAGACCCGAATTCTTAGGTAGACTTACAGAAATTATTCCTTTTGCGCCCATTAGCGAAGCGCATATTGGTAAGATCTTTAAAATTCAATTGAAAGACCTTCTAAAAGCTTTGCAGAAGCAAGAAATTATGATGGATATTTCTGAAAATGCTATGGCGATGTTAGCCAAAAAAGGCTTTACGCCCAAATATGGTGCACGCCCTTTAAGAGGAGTAATTCGCAGCGAGTTAAGATCGCCGCTATCAAAAATGATTATCTCGGGCAAAGTTTCAAAAGGAACAAAAATCAATTTAACACTTGATAAGAAAGAACAACTGCTATGGAACATTAGTCCTGTAAAAACAAAAAAGGAAACAAAAAAAATATACTAATCTTAAAACCAAAATTATGAGTGATACATACGGAATTGGAGGAACGGAAGTAAAAACAGATGCAAACGAAGCATTTGCTGATATTCCACAAAACAGAACCTTATTGGTTGAAAAATTAACCAATGATCCTGCGATAAAACCAGAAGTTCAAACGGGCTTAAAAACTATTGAAGAGGTTTTCGAACATTTCAACCCTAATGTTGAAGTGGAATTCGAAAATGCTGAAGGTGTTGAAAAAAAGGAAATACTCAAATTTCAAAATTTGGGTGATTTCGGAGCAAAGGGAATTACGCGACAAAGTGATTTTCTAAAGGATCTCGATACTGAAAAAGATCAATATGTGAAGGTCATGAAACAATTAAAAACGAATAAAATCTTAAAGACTGCTATTGCAGACCCTGAAGCAAAACAAGCTTTATTAGATGCAATTCGTGCATTATTAACCGAAATAGACGAAAATAAATAACATTATGGCAACTACACTACAAGAATTTTCTCCAGTAGAGAATCCAGCAGAATTTTTACAAGAAAGCAGCGACAAGCTAGTTAAATTTGGAGGTTTTGATTTACTCGAAGCCTGTGTTGAAGGGGTTCAGAACATGAATCCAGATAGAAAGGCTAGAAAGAAGATCTTTTTGACCGAAATGAACAAAAAGGAAGATCGTGAAACGCTCAAAAAGACATTGGAAATTTGGTCTAAAGTCTTGTCAAGTTCAGATGCGATAACCGAAATGGTTGAAGAAAGTGAAAAAAGTGCGAAAGCAGCACACGAATCTTTAATCAAAAATTTAGGAAAAGCGGTCAATTCAACGCGAGATCTTGAACGATCTTATCGATCTGTAGCGCTATTTTATAAAAATTCAGAATCAGATAAAATCAAAAACTTATCTATTGTAAACGCAGAATTAGACCAAATGAAAGATTTGGATAATACCCGTTTTATCGATGCGATTACTGAAGAACTCAACGGAGCTTTTGACCGCTTAGATTTACGAGAAAATTACAGTATGCTTGTAATTCCGGGGTATTTAGGATCTAACAAAGTAGTAGAAAAATGGGCTAAAATAGCTCACGAAAATAAGGTAATGTTGGTTACTGACTTCGAACATCTTGATGAGCCTGATGATGTAATGGAAATGTTCGAAGCAGCTAACCTAACAGGTGGCGATAAGTATCGTTCTAATGTAATGATGGCTTGTAATTGGTTAGTTGGTCGCGGTAAACACGACGAGGTTGGTGAGCAAGACGATCTTTTTGTACCACCTTCAGGAGCCTTGGCAGGTAAAGTGTATAAGACTTTGATGTCTCAGGTTACAGCCGGTAAAAAATTCGGAGGCATGAATGAAGTTGATGGCGTTCGCTTTGATTTAAAGAAAAGTGATATCGCTCAACTAGAAAAACTAGGTTTGATACCTATGGTGAATGAGTACGGCAAGGTGATGGCGTTTTCTGCTAAAACCTTGTTCAATGGGGATAATTTAGGATTACAGACGTATTCAGTAGTACGAGTATTTGATTATGTAACGAAAGTGTTGATGGACTTTTTAAATCGACGCGCTTTCGAAAACTTTAATGCGCGAACGCGTAAAGAATTGATGGGTCAAATTGTAAAATTTTTAGATAGCATCACAGGCCCTGATAAGTTGATTGAAGATTTTTCTATCAAGCGTTTTGAGCAAGATGCCGTGCAAAAAGATAAAGTGCATTTAGATATTCATATGAAGCCCTATTTTCCCGCTAAAAACTTTATGATCAAAATGGAAGGCCAAAAAGGCGATGATGGCAATGAATGGGATTCTGAATACGAGCAGCAATAGTTTTCATCAATAGAAAACATAAAAGCCATGATACTAAGACAAGGTGATATTTTACCAACGGTTGCAGTAACACAGTATTTTTTGAATCTATACGCCAGTCAGCAATTAGAAATGGATGGTATTTTAGGAGATAATACAACTATCGCGCTCAGACAATTTCAAAGAGATAATGGTTTGAGTGCATCAGGGCGGTTACGAAATGCAACCTGGCAAAAGCTAAATCAAAGAAATTGGCAGCTTGTTGATTCTGTTGATATTACAGATGATGAAAATTTAGATGTTGACTATCGAGATTACGGACCGCGCAATAAATTCGGACCAAATACCATCCTTAATTACGGAATGACGAATGGCGTTAGAAATGTTATAAATCAAGTGAGGTCTCAATCACAAAGTGGTAGGGTAGTTTTACTTCGGTTTCACGGACATGGTTTTCCTGGTCATCAAATTGTTTCATCAGGAGAAAGTGGAGATCATAGATCTTCTTTTGATTTGGATTATGGAGGTAATTTCTGGCCATTGTTTGCAAGTATGCGTCCGATATTTTCGGCTTTCGGAAGTGTAGAATTTCATGGATGTAATGTAGCTCGGGGGGTTCGTGGAACACAATTTTTGAGAAAAGTAGCTCAAACGCTAAACGTACCTGCAACTGCTGGGGTTCCGTTGCAATATGGAGGCATACGAAGAAGCCAAAGATTTGAAGGAAGAACAAAAACCTTTTGCCCAAATGATCTTACGATTAGAGAATGGGCGAGACAAACGATGTCTACCTGCTATTATTGATTACGCGAACCAAAGAATTTCTATAATTGTGGTTCGCTTCAACGGTTTTTAGAATTTTTCAATCTCATAGCTACCGATAAAGTAAAAACGGTAAAATACAGGGCTAATAAAAGTTTTAAATAGGATAAAAAACTTAAATTTTCTTGATTATCGGAATGATTGTAATTAGTACGCCAACGAATGCAGCAAAGAACAAATAACCATAAGTTCTAATAGGGTAATTATTAGTTATATACGCATCTCTAGGATTGTTTTCCATATACAAAACCTCTAATTGATTGCCTGTTTCGTATTTTTTGTCTTCCTTAAAATGAATACTCTCAATTATAAATTCTTCGCCTTTTAAGGAAGTAAATTTATAAACCGGCGCATGAACCGGCCGTCTATTTTTAGTCAATTTTGCATAGCCAGTTTTGGTGTTATATTTTAACAAAACTCCTTTAGTTTTAATGGCATTTTTTTGGTGCTTATAGAGCTTTAGCATCTGATGAGCAGAATATGAAAGCAAACCAATACAGATGGCTAAAAAAAAGTAGTTTAGGGTTGGCTGAAGTGGTTTTATCATGATATTACTCTTTTATATTTTGCGCCATTTGACTTCAAAAGGCATCATTTTTAATTCTTCTTCAAAATATGGTCTGATTGCTGTAGCACTTCCACACCAAACAATACTTAATTTTTTCTGGTCTGGTTCGATAATAACGCTGTGCATATTAGGGGCTGTTTTAAGGAGCTTCCCATTTCTGCCATCCACTTTTATTTGAGGCTGTTCTTTAGGTAATTGAAAAACAAATTCTTTTTTGTTCGGATGAATATTGGTTAACCTACATTGCTCACCACCTTGTAAATAGTTGGTTTGTAAACCTAGAGATGCTCCGTTGCAAAATCTAAAATTGAATTGCGCTTCTTTTATTCTGAACTTACTTTGAAGCACATTTAGATCAGCCCATCCATTTTTTATTTCATAAATGTTTTCATCTAAGGCAGGCGGTAGGTCATATAAACCATAATACCCAATTCTAGGAAACCAACCCGGACTCACCCAATCTGTACAAACTGGTACGGGCATTCTGTGCCAATTATGCGGTGATTTGCATATCAAAGAATTTGGGGTCAATTTGTTGTTAGGATCTTCTATGTTTGGAAGTTCTAAGGTTTCTAAAGTTTCTGCATGAGGTTCTATAACATATCCTTTTCCCAAAGGGTTCCTTGGATATCTGTAAGGGCTACCCTCCATAATTTCCAATATGTTTTTTGAATATTTTAAGGATGGGTCATTTTCAATTTTATCACGCAAAGGCTTCTCTGCTAGTAGATCTTTTCCGCCGTAAGCATATTGATAGGTCAAAGGAATTTCGGCGATAGATTCTGGTTCGTCAAAAGTAAGTGCACCGGTATTTTTTCGATACACTTTTCTATTTCCTATCAATTCAAGGTTTGATTTAGCCTTCGCAATTTCAACCGAGGCCATAAACGATTTCACCTTTTTGACACTTCTAGCTTTGCCTTTCACAACGATGTCAGTATAAGGCTTAAAATGATAGAGGTCTGAATCATGAGCGATAACTTCAGGAGAATTTGAATCAAATATTACATCTTGATGTAATGGAATTTGATTGGCATCAAGAATACAACTACCGTCGTCATTGATAGTGTAGGTTCGTTTTACGACAAGGGCAAGAATAAATTTATCTTTTGCGTTTTTACCAGATATTTGTTGAATTGTATTTTCCATTTAATTGAATATAGGTTCGTCTTGATAATACTCATTCATAACGGTGTCAATAACCGCATCTGTTTCATTGCCACCAAAGACTGGTAAGGCTGTAAAGTCATAACCAAGAGGAGAACCTGTAAAGAGGCCCACCGTAAACTCAACAACTTCTGAAACCACCTCATTTTTCATAGCAGTATTCAGAAAAGGCTCTAACAATGCATTGCTTGCTGATATTCTCGAAGCTATGGGTCCAGCAATACCTTTAGCTATTTTACCTGCTACAAAAGATAATGCCATATCTATGGCAACACTTATAAAGCTTGCGCACATATCAGCCATATTAAAACCAGCCATATTACAGCCAGGTGCAATTACCAAATTCGTATTCCATGGTACAGGATCATAGCAATTGAAATTAAAACCTACATAAATTAATGGTGCAATTGCTAGGGCTTTGCCCTCGCTCAATACTGAAAATGCTCCAAATTCTGAAACAGACCCGCTGCCTAATATCAATAGCGGAACCATTATGTTTGCAGGCATAGGCACATGGCCAATAAATGGCCCAATGTCTGACCCTCTTTGAATAGTCAAAAAATTATGAGAAAAAACGGTTGGTGTTATTGCAGCCGTAAGATTCAAACCGCCTAATACTTGAGCTACAGCATGTGGCATAAAAGGCACAGGAACTGGAGGAGCTGGAGGCACCGGTGGAAGTAGAGCGTTGTGAAGGTCTACACCTACCATTGGATGAATATTAGTATGTATTGAACAGTTCATTCTCTTTAGGTTAATGATGAAAAAGTTAACTTTATTTCTCTTTTTTCCATAGGTCTTACTACATATTTAAAAGGAATGCGATAGCTTACAAAAGCTTGTTGCTTATCGGGTATTAACCCAATTTGATCAATCTTCATTTTTTCTTTTATATTCTTATCTCCTAAAACAATAGCTACTTCAAGAACAGTATTAGGGACCTGAAAAATATAGGGATCGTTGCCCGTTACACCGGTTATTGTTATGACATCACCCGCATTTATTTTGTCTACGATCATTTTCGGGAAAGCAGAGTTAAAAAATTTAGGATTTAATTTTTCGATTTTATTCTTATCCGAATTTAAAACCAAGTTATTCTTAGCCTTCAATGGTAAAACAGAAAGCGAGGTAACACCTGCGGGATCTTGCCAAGAATTCCATTTTCGTATAGGATTGTCGTAATGTTCAATATTAGGTAAAGACTTGCCTATGGCTTCCTTTTTCTCATGGTAATATCCCTTACCATGTGGATTGTTTGGATATGGAATATCAATACCATCCCAATTGTAATATCCACCAAAAGCATTATACATAGTTAAGGGTATTTCAGTAAATGGTTTCGGTGAACTAATACTTAAACTGCCTAAGAATGATTTCCAAACTCTATCGCCAAATATTTTTACTTGATGAATAACATGGTGATTAATAGCAATACTCACCGAACTTTCTGTAACTGATTTTCCTTTTGGAGCTTTAGCGCTTCCAAAAAGCAGCAGATCTATCCCGCCTCTTTTGAACACATCATCTTTATCCATAGGGCCATATTCATTCTGCCAATAATCCTGATAGAGCCCCCAATCTTGGGTTTCGCTAATTGTGGCTATTCCATCAGCATCAACATCATAAGTAATTCTACACATTAAAGACATTGCGATGATATCATTTTCAAGTGCCGTACGGTGTATTAAAGTGTGAAACGATGTGTTGTTGAAAAATTCCATAATAGTTTAATCACAGTTAAGTTTAACACGTTCACCATTTAGCTTTACATCATCATTTGCACTTAGTTTTACGTCGCCTAAAAAGGCCTTAATATGATGGCTCTTAGCGGTCTCGAAATTCTCTCCATGTGTTTTTATGGTTTTATTTCCTTTAACTTGCTGAAAGAGGTTGCCTTCACTTGTTATATGTAATTCTTTATTGCTTGTGATATTTATATCTGCTGCAGAAAGGTTTAATTTTTTTGCTGCAACCAGATTTATGTTTTCGGCTTCAATATTTAAGGAAGCCCCTTGATCTGAAACTTCTATGGTAAATAGTGTCAAGCCTTCTGCGTTTCTAACACTTACGATATCACATTCATTTTTGTTATGAATGGCCAAGCGATGCCCTTTTTTTAGAGATTTCTCATAAATAGGGTTCTGTATAATTTCCATTTTTGTTTCCATTTTAGTTTAGTTTTACTTGTCCACCTTTAATTTCGGTTGAGACAGTTCCGTTAACTTTTACCGAAGAAGCATTAACTTCTGCCAATAAGCCTTTTACTTCTACTTTTCCTGAAGTAGCTTCTACGATTGCCGTTGCTCCTTCAGCTTTTAATTCTAAATCGGATGTTAACCATAAAGACTGATCGCCTGCTATGGTGGTGGAAGGCGAACCAACATTTACACTTTCTCTGCCATCAAAAGCGGCAACTTTACAATCTGTATTTAAATTTTCCATTGCGCTTATCAAAACATCTCCATTTCCGTACATATAAATCATGCTGCCTTCTTTATCCTTTAGCTTGATACTGCCATCGCCATCGTTGAAAGTTAAACTACAGCCGCTACGTGTTTGAAATATTTTAATAGCATTGCTTGCACCCGAGCTATTGCTAGGTGGCTTGGCATTGGCATTGTAAAAACAGCCAGCAGCATAAGGTGCTTCGGCATTGTTGCCTTCAAAGTCAATTAAAACTTCTTCACCAATTTCTGGTATACAGTAAAAACCTTTGCCACTTCCTGCATGAGGTGACATCATCCGAATCCAAGGGGTAGTTTTGTTTTTTGCAATTTGCCAAGGAAATTGAACTTTAATTCTACCCATAGCTTCAGGGTCATAATTATCGGTAACAACACCTATTTGACTTTCGCTTTTGGGAAATGCATTAATATTCGTAAAAGGATAGGCATTAAAACTACCGGTAATGGCCGTAAAATTATTTTGATAATGACCGCTTTGATCGGTACTATGCACAACTTTGATTACTCTATATTTTTCATCCTTTATTTTGATGATATTCCCCAATTTAACCCCAGGATTACTGCTTGATCCATTTAAAATAACTTCATTTATTACGGTGCATTCGTGTTGCGCTTTTACTTTAGCTTCTAATTGATTTTTTGCAAAGGGGCTGTTATTATTATTATTCCAAGCTAAAGTCGGGTGCGAATACATCTCTTTCGACTTATCAAAAACAAAACCACTTATCGCAGAAATATCATGGGGTTTTGACTGTTCGTTATTCACATGTATTTCGTCAGCAATATAATCGTTTGAATAATATGCATGATTTTGTGAGCACGGTCTTAAACTAAGGTCATAAGCATGTAAGTCATTGGTATACTTCAGCGCTGTTTCTTCGAATTCAGGATGCCCAAAAACGAGTTCTTGTCCATTATAATAAAACCATTCGCCACATTGTGCTGCCAATCGGCGTATAAATGCGAAGGTACTTTCATTTTGTTGCACGCAATAGTCAATAACTTCAATGTATTGCGTTGATATAGTGTAATTTATGGGATATGGTTGTAAGCATAAGCTTATAATATCTTCAAGACTACTTTCATTATAAGAGTCGCAATGAGGGCCTTCATCAAAAAGAATAGTCAGACTTTTAGCCGATATTATAATTTCATCGCCACCACCTGTATTGCCTCCTTTGGTAATTTTTATTTCAGTTACAATACCTGTAAACTCAAGAATACCCATATCCGAGTTGTCAGAAATGGGACCTATTTGAACTGCAATCCTTTTTCCTAAAAACTCTTTGCTTTTTTCTCCCAGTTCGGTTGTATCATCTTCAAATATATCTTTTCTAAAAACGATTTCGAGGGTATGGTGAGCAGCGATCTGTTGGTTGAGATAAAGGTGTTTAAAAGCAGGCACCTCATTGCCATCTATAAATATTGTAGTTTTTGATAATAAGGCCATAAGGTTATATTTTAGAAGACGCTCCAGTTGTTTTCATAGCTTACATCATTGATGTCTAAGGAACGCGCAGAAATGGTAATTCTAGTTTTCATCGGCAATGTATCTTCAGCGTTAAATGTCTCATGATAACTCACGCAAATAGCCTCGTGAAAAATAAGGGTCTTATTGCTCGACATACTGTCTCGATTATAAAAGATAATCTCACCTTCTTTAAAGGTATTTGGCATAATCATCCATGCTAAAATATTGGTGTTGTTAGTAGCTTCTATAAGAAGATGAATTAGCCCAGCTCTTGGCACCCCAATTATTCGACCATCTTCCCCTATATTTTGGGTAAAATTGAAGGAACATTCCAATATGTTGGTCTTTTCATCTTCGATAGTTAATTGCGCTAAAAATGACATAATGGATCGTTTTAAGTTTTAAATATTGAATTAAAGGGAAGCGGAAATTCACATCCCTTTAATTCAATTTATTCTATGTAGTGTTTTTTGAAATTATACCCATTCGTTGGTATGCTCACCATTACCAACACCTATTGTTTTGGCAGATATTACAACTGATTCTGCCATAGGATTCTCGCCTGAATGATCGAATTGTTCGCTGTAATTTACCATATAAGCTTCTGTGAATTTAAGTTCCTTCGATTTCGCATCGGTATCTCTTTTTAAGAATACAATCGAACCATCTTTACGTTCAAAGTTGTTGAACATCCAATCTGATAATGTTGTATCTGAAGTAGACTCAACAGTAAATTCAATTTTACCACCTCTAGTGATAGATGACGGGCGACCTGTAGTATCGGTCTCTTGATGTAGACTGTAATTACAAGTGAGTACGTTATACTCTTTTCCTCCAACATTTAGTTTTGCTTTAAAAGCCATAATAGTAGAATTTTAGTTAATAATTAAGTGATAGAACTAACGCCTTATGCTCTCTTTTATATTTCGGCAAAAAGCACTAATGTTAATCGTTTTCTTTTTAATGATATTCTGAAAAAAAGGTTAACATGTAGTTGTATTTTTTTCTTAAAAAGTTTAGGATGTATTAAAAAACATCGACTTAACTAGGTGTTGACGACCCTAGAACAAATGATAACTGTATCTTCTTTGATGTCATTTGCCAAAACTGTTTGATTAAAATTGATGTGCTTTATCGCACTCCACCAATTAGGTTTAAAATGGAAGACCCATTCGCTTGGCTGTTGATTTCTCTCATTTAAAATTTCAATTTCACTTTCAGGGTGCCTTTCGTTGTAATCAGCGATAAAAAAATAAAAGAGCTTACCAAACTCCATCGCCTGAGGTGCTTTAACTCTAAAGTTTGTAATATCGTTTTCATCTTCTTTTTTCCGGAACTCAAAACTAATTACCCTGGGGTTGGCTAGTTCTTCTTTGGTCGGATCTTTGATTTCTTTGTTTAGCGGATACAACCAACTTTCGTAAATCGGCAAGCCTATGTTCATAGAGAATTCATACATCTTATAGAATAATACCGGTAACACAAATAGTAGCGCAGAAGCGGTAAAAACATAACTGAATGCAGGTTTAAATCTGCTTACAACTTGCAGAAAAGCTATAAGACCGATACAGAAATAAGCGATCGTAAATAAAAATTCAGGAAAAAATTGTGTGCTATCCGCAGATAAAACTGCAAAGTATTTTCTTAAAATGTAGAGGTGTAAAACCCCTAGTCCAAAAAAGAGAATCTGAAAACCATAAAAACTATGAATGGGTGTATCATTTAGGACTTTGCTTGAACTTAAAAGACCAACTAAAGCAAAGCTTAGAAAAATTAAAAGTGCATAGCCAATTGCCATTTTTTTATTGCGACTAAATAGCTTTCGCAACTTCGTGACTAAACCCATGATGAGGCTGCCAATGATAAACAACCCGAGGTTGATTTTTAATATATCGCTGTTCATTATAGTGTTCATCAATTCTATATCTTATAGGTTATAAATAAGTTGAAATGCCCATCATAGGGTGGAGTGATTCATCCAGTACAAATCCAACTTCTTTTTTAACTGTTATTACTGTCTTCGTTTCGAGTTCCATTGGAAGAAAATAATCGTAAAACGTTTCAATGAATTTTGAAACTCCGTTTTTCTCTAAATAAGTAGGCACTTTATTTTGTAATAAAGGCCCGATAGTAACTTCTAATACGGGGCTGTAAACGGCATAACTATCACCATCAAGTATTGTATTTACACCTAACTGAAAGCCATCATTTGATTGCACTTTATCCGTATCAATTTCGGCACTTATTTTTTCAATATATTTTCTTTTAAAAGCAACCTGCTCTCCTAAAATTTTCTCTAAACATAATCGAGTCAGTTCAAGGTTACCGGTGATTTTATAACTGTGGGGCAGTATCTTTATCAACTTTAGCATATAGTTTTTTGGAATATTGATATCCAAATTCCAAAAGTTGACTAAAAAATCGTCTTTCAGATTATAAAAATCATTGAGTATGGCCCTTTCATGCTGCTCTAAGTTCAACCTTTGATAGAAAAACTCACTTTCTAATGGGGCAAAGAATAATCGAGTATCTTGCTCTTCTTGCTTCAAAACTTTTCTTCTGTTGCTATATGAATCGCCAGCTTTGTTTACATGAGGCTCATGAAATAATCCTTCTGGTAAAACATCATAAAGACTGTTTCTCGACAGATTCAAAGTCAGCTTGTCTTCATGTAGCACCTCATCTACATCGATAATATCTCTGCGGTATGCTCTTGAAAACGTACCTTTATTTGAGATCACAAAATCAGTAATGCTTGCCTCTGAGTTTTCTTGTATTTCGGCGACCAAAACCTCAGCCTTTAAATTTTCATAAACCGAACTTAACTCTGCGTGAATATCTTCTAGTAATGTACCGTTCATATTGCTAGATTTTAACTTTTAGTAGTATGCACTCTTCTGCCTCCTGCAAAAAAACGTTTTCGCCAAAAAGGATCTTTTAGATCACTAATTTTTACACCTGAACCTCCACTTGCTGACCTTGACGTTGCATTGACGAATTTGTCATTTCCTAAATACACGCCTACATGGGTAATGGTATCTCCATAGTCACCGGCTGCTCTGAAAAACAAAAAGTCACCTTCCACTAAAAACTTAGGGTCTGACCAGGTAACCGTAGCTTCCGAATCCATTTGTTTTTGTGCAGTTCGTTCGATATACCAGTCATATACACCAATGAACAAACGTTGTGCAAAAGAGGAACAGTCAATTCCTGATTTGTTTTCACCGCCCATTTTATAAGGAGTACCCATCCATTCATCAATAAACGTATAGAGTTCGATGTTCGTAATTTCTTCAGATTCGACACCTAAAATTCCAGCGTATTTTTGTTGCAATGGATCAATAGCTTTTGGAGCTTCTTCCGCTTCTATTGCTTCGTAAGTAACGGCTACTTCTGGCTCTTTTTTCTTGCCTATTATTCCTAAAAATTTCTTATCTTCTTTTTTAAGTTTCTTTTCTTCTTTAACTAGTTTTTTGTCTTTCTTCTCACCTTCTTTTCTGGCTTCCTTAAGTTTTGATTCTCGCTCTTTTTCAGCTTTTTTTTCTTCTTTACTCGATGATTTTTCTAGTTTTTTTCTTCGCTTTTTTTCTTCTTTTGTCATGCTCAATTTCACTTGATCTATCACCAGTTTTTTATCTTTTATAACATCTATTAGAAAATATTTGCTTTCATAACCTTTTCTAGAAACAATAACAATATGTTCGCCTGTTGGAACGGATTCATTAAAACTAAACTTGCCATTTTCATCTGTAGTTTGCCTTAGAGCGGTTCCTTCAATAGTAATAATGGCATTAGCTAAATCTGCTCTATTTCCTTCGTCGATAACAGCGCCCGTTATGTTTGAATGTTGCGCAACTATTGTAAGAGATATAAAACAGAACAGTATGAATAGTACTATTTTCTTTAAGGGTAGTCGTTGTATTTTTTTGCTCAAGATCAATCGTTTTGCTATATAACTTGTTGATGTGTACATAATATGGAGTTTATTAGACATTGAATATTTTGTTTTTTCATTTCGTTGTTTTATGTCTCTTTTATGTAATAGGTTAACATTTTTGCTCGATAATCGAGATTTGAATGTTCTGAGGTTTGGCTCGAAATTTTAAGGTTGATCTCTTAGGATTGCCTTTTTGACTTAGGCGAGGTAGTTTTCTCAAAGCATTGTAGCGATGAACTTATTTTCTATATAAGATTCTTTAATTAGTTTAAGTCGTCAATCTGATTTCTGTGAACATTTCCTAAAGAAGACCTCCCAATGATACTTGTTGATGTTACATCGTTTTAAATAAAGTTTAAAATCAAACAAACACAAGCTATTTGGTAAAATTGAAGGGTTTATATGTTAACCTATCTTCTAATCGATGCATTAAAGTCAAAACAAATTGCAATTCGTATAAAACGGAAGCAAGCGAAGAATTAACAATCAAATTGATACTAAAATGCGAACCAAGTATTACACGCTGCCTTTAAACACCAAGAAATTGATGGTGAATGAAGCACATGATACTTGCAATTTGAATCAGTCTATTTCTCATTACATACACTTGGTGAACACCTCAAATTTTGGAGAATGCGCATTTGATGAAAGTTTTGGTAGCGCCATTTGGCTTGTTGATTTTGACAATTTAAAAAGCACCAATAGATTGAAAGATTTTATTCAAGAATCGCTATATAAATCATTAAATGAGCATGAAAAAAGACTAGATGCACTACGCGTAAATGTGAATATAAAGCAAGAAGAGTTATTGGAGACAGAACTTTTGAACAGAATTAAAAAAAGAATAGATATCAAAATAAAGGGCCGCGTAAAAAAAACAAATGAAGCTTTTTCATATGTAGAATATTTCTACATCGGACCACTTTCGTATTAAAACACATGGAAACCAATACAAAAGAACATATTAAGAATAGAATGATCAAGAACGCCGCTGTCATGTGGGGAGTTCCTGCAAATGAGATCGAAACCTCATTTGACCCTATCATAGCGATGCTTTTAGCTGCTTGCGCCTCTGAAATTGAAAAAATAACAGGCGAAGTAGATGGTTCTCAAGCGCGAATCACAGAAAAGGTGGTTCAATTGATGACTCCTGAAGCTATGAACGGCCCAAGTCTAGCACACGGTATTTTGTGTGCCGAGCCTATTGATGATTTTAATGCAATACAACCGGAATACCTTTTCAATTACAGGAAAAAAGAAGCGTACAAGGCAACATCTGTCAAATTAAAAGACATCTATTTTTCACCAGTTCAACCTTTTAATTTGGTGAATGCAAAAATTCAGTTTATAGCAACTGGCGATAGTTATATTGAACTGAAAGAAAATAAGAATGGGCAGAGCGTAGTAACTAATTTGCAGCATTCAAAATTAAACACCTCCACATTATATCTAGGTATTTCAAGCGATCTTAAAACGATTCCAATCAATGCGGTTTCTTTCTATTTTGATTTAAAAGGGTTAGGTAAGGAAGAATTATTCTATCACCATTTAAGAAATTCAACATGGTCTACCGCTACTACTACAATTGATTTTGTTGGCGGTTTAGATGCTGCTAAAGACAAACAAAATTCAAGCTTGAATGAAATTTTTGAAACGGTTTCTGATAAAACTAATACCATCTGTCAGCAGGTTATTAATAGATATGAGAGACATTTTATAAGCCTACAAGATGCAACTGAGAAAGGAATTGAAAAATCAGTATTTAGTGAATTAAATAGCACTTTAGAATCGAATGATATCAAATCTGATAAAACGATTCGGTGGATAAAAATCGAATTCCCGAAAGTTATATCGAATACGGTTTTAAAGCATTTAAACTGTGCTTTGAATGCGTTTCCAGTTTTAAATCGAGAACTGAAAAGTTTTTCTTATTCGATAAAAGAATTCATACATATTCTTCCAATTAAAACAGAAAACCTATTCTTCGACATTAAGTCTATTGTCAATACAGACGGTAAAGAATATAAAGCTAGAAATAAAGATAATTCAAATGGTGGCAAAGGCACTTTTGTAGTTAGAGGCAATAGCATTGCGAAACTAGATCAGCGAGAAGCACGTGAATATGTCATTCATTTAATAGAATTACTTAAAGATGAAAGTGCGTCTTTTTCTTTTTTGAACAATGACTTTTTACGAGGTAATCTTAAGGTGTTGAACCAAGTGATCGCACTTTTAGAGAATAAGGTTACCGAGTCTTCAAATGATATGATGCAGACTAATTTTATAGCATTTAAACCTTTTAAGACCAATGAAAATCTTCTAGTTGACTATTGGACTACGAACGGAGAAGTTGCCAATAATATTAAGTCAGGCAGCAAACTGGTAGTTTACAAAGGTCATGGCATTAAATCAGGCTCAGCTCGACTTTTGACTACTACTCATGGCGGCAAAGACGATTTAAACGTACAAGACCGTCTTAATTCGAGTAGAAGGTCGCTGCTTTCTAAAGACAGAATTGTAACTCGAGAAGATGTAAAAGCTTTATGCTTTGAGTTGTATGGCGATAAATTACAAACCGTTGAAATAAAAAGAGGATACAAAAAACATATCGATTTGAAAAAAGGAATAGTGCCCTGTATTGAGATCTTTTTGACGCCCAACTCTCGACAAACCATTGACCCGTTAGCTTGGAAAACCATGAAAAGTAATCTTCTGTACTATTTAGAAAATCAATCAATCAACCTGTTACCATATAACATAAAAACAAAAACATCATGAGCGATAGCAACAAAACAGCAACCCATATCGATTCCTCTGTTATTCGCCTTTTTATAGGCGTGTTTTTGATAGCACTTACTACTTTGGCATTTCGATTTACCAACGACGCCCCATGTGACGAGGCCTTTTTTGACCATTTAGCCAATGCTTACAGAGCAGGCGAAATGGTAAAATTTTATAACAGAACCGATGACGCCCAAGAATGGAGATGGGATTTCGGAGATGGTTCTGAAATATCAACGCAAAAAAACCCGCTTCATATTTATCAATCTGAAGGAGACTATACGGTGCAGCTTTTGATTAATAATAGTTGTAAAAAGGAAGTTACAATTAGCATTGATAAGAAACTCGCCTTATTGGACACTACACGATTTCCCAAGTTCAAAATCCCTAAAAACATTATGGTGGGTCAAAAACTAGAAGTAAACGATGAAACGGAGAATGCCACCGCATGGGAATGGCGCTTTGGAGAAACAGCCAGCGCAAATGCCACTACAAAAATGGCAGAATATGTGTATGAAGAGCCTGGGCTAAAAACCATTTCACTTGTGGTAAATAATGATTTAGTTTATATCACAAAACAGAAAATTAACGTACTGCCATTACCAGAGGATAAAGAGCAGGTTTCTAAAATAGCTTATAAGAAAAGAGATCAAAGAGATAAAAGGCTAGACTTAAACAAAGCTCCATCAGATGTTGTTACTGATAAAAAACCAGAAGAAAGCAAACCTAATATTGCCCCCTTTATATCTGTTGCGAACTTTGAGAATAAGATTAAAATGGTAGCCAACGAAAAACTAAGTCCACAGGCCTTTTCAAAGTTTTTCTGCGGTGATGTTAATCCTTTAGTGGTCGTTAATGGTCGAAACACCACCTTTTTAGTTTTCTGCGAGAAAATAAAAGGAAAGAAAATTAAAGTTAAAAGTATAGATCTGATACGAAATGCTGGGTCAAACTGTATTTCAACCTTTACTATTGAATATAAAAAATCAGGCTTGTTTTAAACAAAAATAAGATTATGAAAACAGCAAATAAAAATCACCACAGAGTCAACTGGATTGACGGAATGAAGATCAATAAGAATCATTTCATCGCCATGGAAAACGCTACTTTGGAAATCGTTAGAAAAGCGGAACAAAAGAATATTTCTCCTATTAATTATGGCCTTTTGCCTCAGTTTTCAGAAAAAGATAAATCACTTGATCTCATGATCTCTGTTGATGGGCAAGCCACCATTGTGGTAGTTTTAAATACATGTCATGCCGTTACACTAGCAGGCTATCAAATAGATATTACCACAAACACCTCTGATCTTTTAGAACAGTCAGGTTTTATTTTAGAAAAACAGTACAAAATAAGTAAGGAAGAAAACGAATGGTACGTCATACTAGGGGTAAACCCGTACGAAAGAATTGCTGTTGGTACTAGTGATGTAGAAGAAGAACCTCCTCGTAGGCCATATGTTTTCTCGCAGTACACGCTTGACATACTACCCAAAAGTGAAACAACTGCGCAAGAATTAGGCGCACATCATATTACACTTGGTAAAATTATTCTAGTTGACGGTAAAACTACTATTGATGCTGATTTTATACCTCCGTGCAGATCTGTTCAAAGTCACCCCGACTTACAATTTACCTATAACGAATTGGGTTCTTTTTTAAATCAAATGGAGTCATTCTCTCTACATATTATTCAAAAGATATATCAAAAGAAACAATCAAATGACCTGGCAGGAATTGCTCTTTACATTGCTGAACAAGTGATGCGTTATTTGAACGAGAACATTACTGAATTTAGAATAGTTGACAAGTACGAAGCGCCTATTGAAATGATTTCGAAATTGGTGAATTTAGGCAGAGTCATTAAAAGTAGCCTTGATGTTTTTGTGGGTACCGGTAAAGAGAACTTTCTGAATTACCTGACCAACTGGTGTGATTTGAACCAAGGCGCATTTGAAAATGTGCTGATAGAAACCATTGAGTTGAACTATGTACATAGTGATATTAATGCAAGCTTGGTCAAAGTATCTTCTTTTACCAAACTTATGTTATCCTTATTTAAAAAGTTGAGCGAGCTAGAATATATTGGTAAAAAGGCCGAATCAGGCATTTTTGTAAAAGAAGAAGCTGTAGACCCTAGCGAACAAAAAATAAGAAGAAGTTTTCTGCTTGATTAATTGAAGCAAAGAACTTCAAATAGTTCTAAAAAACAATATGCAACCTTAAAAAAAATGAAATATTATGAAACCAAAAAATAGCAAAGAAAGAAGAACTAGCTTTCTAAAGTTTTTCGCCTTATTCGTGGTGACTGTTTCCACCATTCTTGCGGCCGTTTACTTTAATTTTAAAGTACCGGCTAAAGAAAATGCTTTGTTGCGAGAACAAGCGAGTATTATGAACGTTGGAAGGGAGTTTCAAAACGGTTTTTTCGACGATATGAAAGGACTAAAAGGATTGATTGATTCTATGGATATAGAAGGGCAAAACAGACCTTATCAGAATTCGTTGATCAGCGCTCGAATTGTCGACTTACAAAAAGATATACCAGCTAAAGATTCTACATACTTGTATGATATGCATATGGAAGTTATTCAACTATATGTTGAGCTACAAACAGCAAAAGATAAGCTGTTAGAATTGAAAGATGCTGAAACTACAATCAAAGAGTACAAAAGTGCTTTGGATGGATGTCGTGATGATCTAAAACAAATGGAACGAGAACTTTTTATTGAGCGAAGATCGAAGTAGTGAAGTATTACATAAGGTTGCCATTTTGGGAACCTTTTTTTGTTTTAACACCTCTTGTCTTTAATTCCTATATTTAAAGATGCAAACTATTCTTTTAAAAACCTCCGTAATAGTTTTTATGGTGTTGTGTAGCAATTCATATGGCCAAGATGAGGTAAAACTCTGGGAAGACGAAACAAAACCTTTTTACAAAGAAAATGATCTCAAAGAATATGAAAAAGAGGCTTGGAATACCCAATGTGTTTTCAATATAACAGAGCCAACCCTTACTATTTACCAAGCGGAAGGAGAAAATACAGGTAAAGCGGTTGTGATCATACCAGGTGGGGGCTATCAGCTGGTAGCTCTGTATCATGAAGGCCATGATTTAGCAAAAGCACTAGCTAGTGAAGGTATAACCGCTGCGGTACTGAAATACAGACTTCCCAACCAAAAATCTTCTGGTCAACCACATAACGTAGCGCTAGCAGACGGTCGAAAAGCACTTAAAATTATGCATGAAAAGGCAAGTGTTTATGGTATTGATTCTGATCAAATTGGGGTAGTTGGCTTTTCCGCTGGAAGTCATTTAGCTACAATTTTAAGCCTTTGGATAAGTGACAACACCTATGAAAATCCTGATTTTTCGGGATTGATTTATGGGGTTACCTTAGCAGATGGCGATTTAAGTTGGCTTGAAAAGAGCGTATATTTTAGAAAGCTTACCCCAAAAGAAATTGAACAAAATACCTTGCTGAATTTAGTCACTTCAGAAACCCCGCCAGCCTTTTTGGTGCATGCCTTAGATGATACTATTTGTAAAGTTGAAGAAACAACGGCTTACGCTGAAAAATTAAAAGAGCACGAGGTTCTAGTTGAGACCCATATTTTCTCCAAAGGGGGTCATGGTTTCGGTTTGGGCAAAGCATCTGATGGAACCGATCAATGGGTTTCTTTGTTTACAAATTGGCTTAAGAACAATAAGTTTTAGAGTTTTTATTGATGAAGTCGAAATTTATTTTTTTCTTGTTTATTATTGTTGCCTTGGTAAGCTGCAAACAAAACGCCTTGCCTGAAGTAACAGAGCAAGTTTATCACTATAACCATGAAATTTTTGAAGAAAACAAACTACCGCCAAGAGCAACATTTTTTGCTGTAGAATCTCTAGAAATTAAAGAAAAAGAAAATTCTCTTAGGTATTTAGATCTTAATGGAAATTGGAAATTTCAATTTGTAAAAGACCCTAAAGAAAGAGAAACCACCTTTCACAATACCAAATTTGATGATAGTGATTGGAAAACGATTCCAGTTCCCTCGAATTGGGAGGTAGAGGGTTATGACTATCCTATTTATTTAGATGAACGTTACCCTTTTGACACCAAATGGCCTGATGCGCCTTTAGATTATAACCCTGTGGGTACTTATCGCAAAGAAATTGAGCTTACGAAAGATTTTTTATCCAAAGATATTATCCTTCATTTTGCCGGAGCTAAATCGGCAATGTATGTATATGTAAACGGAGCTTATGTAGGGTATTCACAGGGTAGTAAAACGCCTGCTGAATTTAATATTTCGCCTTTTGTTACGGAAGGCAAAAACCTGATTGCTTTACAAATGTTTCGGTGGAGCGATGCCAGCTATCTTGAAAGTCAAGATATGTTGCGCATGAGCGGTATTGAACGCGATGTGTATTTATATTCGAGACCCAAGGTTTTTATTTCGGACTATACCGTCTTTGCTAATCTAGATGATACCTATGCGATTGGAGTTTTTAAGGGAACAGTTTCAATTTCTAATACGTCTAAAAAACCAGCTATTAGAAATGTAACTATAGAATTATTAGATGAAACTACTTCCGTTTATAAGTCTAATGAGAAATTAGAAATCACACCTCATACTACGATTAATTTTGAAGTAAAAGAATTGATCAAAAATGTAAAAAAATGGTCAGCAGAACTTCCGAACTTATACCAATTGAAAATCAAATTGGAAGATCAAGAAAATTTCCAAAACAAGGAATATATCAATTCTCATGTTGGTTTCAGAAGAGTAGAAATTAAAAAGGGCCAAGTCTTATTTAACGGAAAACCTATTTATATCAAAGGGGTAGATCGCCATGAAACCGATCCGATTACGGGCCATGTTGTTTCAAGAGCATCTATGGAAAAAGATATGCAATTGATGAAGCAAAACAACATAAACGCGGTTCGTAGTTCACACTATCCGAATGATCCTTATTGGTTAGAGTTATGTGACATCTACGGATTGTATGTTGTAGATGAGGCAAATATCGAAAGCCACCCCTTAGCAATTGATGAAAAAACTCAAATTGCTAATGAGATGAGTTGGTTGCCTGCTCATTTAGAACGTACCAAACGCATGTTTTATAGAGATAGAAATCACCCTTCAATTTATTCGTGGTCTTTAGGAAATGAAGCAGGTCATGGCGAAATTTTTAAGGCCACCTATGCCTGGCTCAAAGAAAACGATGACACGCGCATAGTACAATACGAACCAGCAGAAAAGGAAGGCTATACAGATGTATTTTGCCCCATGTACCCCAAGTTTAAGAGTTTGATTGAGCATGGAGAGTCAGACTCTGATAAACCGGCAATTATTATTGAATATGCACATGCCATGGGAAATTCGGTGGGCAACCTTCAAGATTATTGGGATATTATTGAAAAGTACCCGAAACTACAAGGCGGTTATATTTGGGATTGGGTGGACCAAAGTTTGGAGTACAAAGATGAAAATGGAAAACCTTATTTGGCTTACGGGCATGATTTTCATCCTGATCTTCCTACGGATGGAAATTTCTTAAATAACGGATTGGTAGATCCGTACCGAAATCCACATCCACATTTGACAGAAGTCAAGAAAGTGTATGAACCGGCTCAATTTCAGTATAGAGGTGAAGGTCTTGTGGTTATTGAGAACAAAAACTTTTTTGCTGATTTTTCAGATAAGGAAATGCAGCTTCGAATTTTAAATGATGGTATTGAAGTATTTCAGAAAACTGAAATAGCTATAGATGTAGACCCAAGAAGTTCACAGAAAATAAAGATTGCAGAAATTCCTAATCAGTTCATATTAGAAAATGAATATATTTTAGAGGTTAGTTTGGTTCAAAAAGAGGCAAGCCTTTTGATTTCGAAAGGTCATGAAGTTGCTTGGGATCAATTTGTATTGCATAAGGGCACAAATCAAATTAGAGCTATACCAAACAAAAACTCACTAGAAATTACTACTTCGACTGACTTTATTGAAATAATGAACGATCAGAATCAATTGAAAATTAATGCGGAATCAGGTGAAATCATTTCATGGGTTTTTGAAGGTTCAAAAATTACAAATCAGCCAATTCGCCCTAATTTTTGGAGACCTCCAACCGATAATGATTTGGGCAATGGATTGGATAAACGAGCAAAAATGTGGCAAGATGTTACCTATAACCTCAAGGCAAATTTGGTTGAAAGCCCTACTACTTCTAAAGCAGGAGTTGGCTTTAAAGTCGGCTATAGCCTACCAGATAGTGAAGCGGAAGTGCTAGTTGATTATTTTCTTGAGCCAACGGGATTACTTCATGTTCAATACGCTTTTACACCCAAACAAAAAGAGCTGCCTAAAATACCTAGAATAGGAATGTACTTAACACTTCCGAAAGATTTTGAGCATGTGAAATGGTATGGTAAAGGCCCGGAAGAGAGTTATGCAGATCGAAAAACTGGACTTAAAACAGGCCTTTATTCTGGCAAGGTAGAAGAGCAATTTCACCGCTATTCAAGACCCCAAGAAACCGGTAATAAAACCGATGTGAGGTGGATTAACCTATCCAATGGCAAGATCGTTTTAAAAGCACAATCAAATCATCATTTATTAAATTCAAGCACCTGGCCATTTGATATGCAAGAATTGGACTTTAATTCTGAAATAGATGGCGCTGCATCGGCATCTGGTTTAGTACCTGTCACTAAAAAGCACGGTGCAGATATCAAATTTGGAAATACGGTACAATGGAATATTGATTACTTGCAAATGGGCGTGGGTGGTGATAATTCATGGGGAGCTCCTGTACATGACGAATACATGATCGAATCAAAACCGTATGCTTATTCATTTACAATTCAGCCGGTTAGAGAAAAATAAAATTATATTTTAAAATGTTATTTTAAAGATACTGCCTCCAAAATCATCAGCGACATAGAGTGCACCGTCTGGCCCTTCAGCCAATCCACAAGGGCGATGTTTTAGTCCTTCACTCTTTGTTGGGTTTGCTAAATCAAAACCAGCAAAGTTATCTAAGAAAACTTCCCAATCTCCTTCAGGTTTTCCATTCTTGAAAGGAACAAACGCAATAAAAAAGCCCTTTTTAATTTCTTTTGATTGATTGTGAAAAGCAATAAATGCCCCGTTCTTATATTTTTCTGGAAACATATCTCCTGTATAAAAAAGCACATCATTGGGCCCTAAATGAGCCGGAAATGCAACAATAGGTTCAATAAATTTTTCATCACTTGTTTTTTCACCATCACCACCATACTCTGGGGCGAGTACTCTTTTGTTTTGTTGATGATCGTAATAGGTTGATGGCCAACCTGCATTGTCGTTCTCATTCAATTCATAAAAGGTTTCTGATGGTAATTCATCATTTTGTTTTGAAGTATACACGTCAGGATAAAAATTACTTAATCCACCGCGCCCATGATCGGTTGCAAATAAGGAGTTGGTTTTGGTGTTCCAAGTGAGACCAACCGCATTTTTTAGTCCGGTTACATAACGACTTCCATCTGCATAGGTCTGATTAAGTTGATTCGTTTTGAACTTCCAAATACCGCCTGCAGAATCTAAGAGGGCACAAGGTATAATACCTTTTTTGGTCTCCTTATCTCTGCATGCATCATTCCAAGAACCAATAGTAACATATAAATTGTTTTCGTTATCAATGGTAAAAGGCTTTGCATTATCAGCGCCCATATCTTTGAGTCCACCTACTATTTTCTCTGGAGTATTTGTATCGATGATTTCATGGTTATCATTTAAAGCATACCGATATACACCAGAATTTGAAGAAGCGTATAAAAAGTCGTCTTTGGCAAGTATTCCCGTACCTGGGAAATCGCCAAATTCTTGCTGATCGTATGTGGAGTCGTCTTTATTATCCTTGAGCATAATAATAGCCTTTCCCTTTTCTTTTACCACAGATCTGTTTGCATAAATAGCTCCGTTTTTGGCTACCGTTAAATGGCGAACGGCTCCTAAATCTTTTCCAATTTCATTTACTGAAAATCCTTCAGGTGCTGTTAAAATGTTTTTATTGATGGGTATTTTTACGATTTCTTTAGGTTCACTCTTGCATTGCAGCAAAAGAGAAACTAAAACAAGAGTTATTGATAATTTTAAAACGAATTGGTTGTTGGAGACTATTTTCATGGTATGTATTTAGATGGTCGATGAAGCTTACTATTTCATAGTTATTTAGAGAGCAAAACTAAAAAATGTAGCTTATTTACTTTCGAATGCTACGCTAACTTCTCTTTAAAGAAGTCAATCGTTCTTTTCCATGCTAATTCAGCAGCTTCACGGTCATATCTAGGGGTGGTATCATTATGAAAACCATGATTGGCATTTTTATAAATATGAGCTTCATATTCTTTTCCATGCGCTGTTAGCGCCGCCTCGAAATCAGGCCAACCTGCATTAACGCGTTTATCTAATTCTCCAAACTGTAGCAAAAGTGGCGCATTTATTTTCTCAATATCCTCTTTAGGTTGTCCTCCATAAAATGGAACTGAAGCACCTAAATCTGATACTTTAACGGCCATCATATTGGAAATCCATCCACCAAAACAAAAGCCAACTACCCCAACTTTTCCGGAGCACTCTGGATGATTTTTTAAATATTCGAAGGCGGCGATAAAATCTTCTAACATTTCGTTGCGGTCTCGTTTGCGTTGCAGTTCACGACCTTCATCATCGGTTCCTGGATATCCTCCTAGGGGAGTTAAAGCGTCAGGAGCTAAGGAAATAAACCCTGCTAAACCAGCACGTCTGCCCACATCTTCTATATGCGGGTTTAAGCCGCGATTTTCATGAATGACAATAATGCCTGATAGTTTTCCCTCGGCATCTGCTGGTCTAGAAAGTAAACCTTTAATTGAACCACCTCCTTTGGGTGATTCATAAGTGATAAATTCCGAATTCAATCTCGAATCATCTTGTTGTATTTGAATTTTCTTTACGTAGTCAGGTGAGACAAAACTTGCCAATGAAGCTACTGTTAAACCTCCAACAGCATAGGTAGAAAGTTTATCCATAAACAATCGTCTACTTAATCTATTATGAGCATAATCGTCATAGAGGTCAAACACTTCTTGCTTGATGTCTTCTTTTTTTAGCTTTTTCATGATAGTGTTTATTAAATTCAATGTATTAACTTACAAGCACTTATTAAAGATACAAAGAATGAAAACGATGCTCTTAAAACTGACTACAATACTTTTTATACTTGCACCATTATCCCTTTTGTCGAACACGCTCGATAAACAAGAAAGCAGTACTGATGGAAGCTATATAATAGTAATTAATGGCTATGACTGGGGCCCAGGAGTTAACAAAGTCATTTTATCAATGGATGAAGCAGTTTCTGAAGTGAAAATAGCTGATTTTTCTGTTGAAGTTGAACGAAGTGCGGAAGGTGTAGAAATGAGACCTCAAGAAGCTAAGGGAAATAGAAAAGTAGTTTATGCTTATATTTCGGATGAAAAAGGGAATAGAATTGCGAAAGGAAATCATGTTACATTGGTGCTGTTTGTTAGTCCAGATGATGCTTTGACCTCTCCTATCAAATACATTTTTAAAGACGGTCGTGGCAGTAATAAATGGATAGATTATAAAATGAAGATTAGCCATGCTACTTCGCAAAAAGTATGGAAAACTGAAGCCAGCCGTATCACACCTGATCTTGATAAGTTTGATTTATCAGGCACCTATTCTAAAGATGGAATTTCATTAACCTATGGTTCATTTGTGCCAAAAAACAACGACAGTAAATCTCCGTTAATTATTTGGCTTCATGGTGGAGGAGAAGGTGGTTCAGACCCTGGCATTGCTTTGATTGCTAATAAGGCGGCTAATTATGCATCAGAGGAAATTCAATCGATTTTTGGTGGCGCTTTTGTATTAGCACCACAAACTCCAACTTTTTGGATGCAGAGTGCGAGTGGTGAATATACTCGAGGCGATACAAATGATATTTATAATGAGGCTTTAATGGGGCTCATCAAGAAATATGTGGCTGATAATCCAGGGGTAGATGAGAATAGAATATATATTGGTGGATGTTCAAATGGGGGTTATATGAGCCTAAAGTTAGTATTGTTGCATTCTGATTATTTTGCTGCCGCCTATATTAGTGCGTTAGCATATCATGAAAAATACATAACCAAAGAAGACATTGACCGAATTAAAAATACACCTATTTGGTTTGTTCACTCAAAAGATGATCCTGTAACCAAACCTAATGAAACCGTAGTGCCATTGTATCATAAATTAATTGATGCAGGTGCTAAAAATGTTCATTTTTCATATTATGATCACGTTATTGATTTAAGTGGGGTGTATGGCGGAGAAGATTATTGGTTTAATGGGCATTGGTCTTGGATATATTCACATCTTAATCATGCTAATTTTGATTTTGACGGCAATCCCGTTATGGTAGATCGCAAATCAGTATCGTTAATGGAATGGATGGCAAGGCAAAATAAATAACCTTATTCTTCACATAAGTTAAATACCTAATCGCCCTATTTTTTCTATTTAAAACCCTTTTAAATTGATAAAAATAATTTCATTTTTATCATCGGAATAAAAACTTAAAATAGATATTAAATAATCTAGCTGCATAAAAAATTTACGCCCCATCTTTGTAGACTTCCTTAACAATGAGGCATTCTAATTTGATATAAATATAACAGCTATGAAAGTTTTTGAATGTGATCATTGTCTTAACCCCTTGTTTTTTGAAAGCACCGAATGCGATAATTGCAAGCATTCTTGTGGGTATTTAGATAGTAAGCGAGTTATGGAATCTTTTGATCCGACAGGTGATCGAATGCTTTCTGACCTAAAAAAGAAGGAATACAAATTTTGTAAAAACAAAGAACATGAAGTTTGCAATTGGCTATTAGAAATAGAAGATAAACACGAATATTGTTCTGCTTGTCAGTTGAATAGAACGATACCAAATTTGTCTGACAAAAAAAACTTTCCGAAATGGAAAAACCTAGAGATAGCAAAGCACCGCCTAATTTATCAACTTCAAAAAATTGGTCTTGATTTGCCCAGTAAATTGGTTAATGATGATGGACTTTGTTTTGATTTTATAGTTAAGAAAAGTAACCCAAACATCATGACAGGTCATGCTAGAGGCGTTGTAACCATTTTGCTGCGTGAGGCAGATTCTGTTCTCAGAGAACAAATTAGAAAGCAGTTAGACGAGCCTTATCGTACGCTTATTGGCCATCTAAGGCACGAAGTTGGTCATTATTTTTGGGAGCGTTTGATTGCTAACAATGAAAATGCTTTGACAGCTTTCAGGTCATTATTTGGAAATGAGCGAATCAGCTATCAAGATGCGCTTCAAACGTACTATAGAAAAGGAACCCCAGACAATTGGCGCGATGGTTTCATTAGCAAATATGCAACGTCACACCCTTGGGAAGATTGGGCAGAAACTTGGGCTCATTATTTACATATAATGGATATGGTTGAAACAGCTCATTTTTTCGGATTAAGAACTAGGCCTGCCAAAATCAATAAAAAGATGAAGGCAAAAGTAACATTCGACCCGTATAGCAAGGATGACTTTAAGGCAATTGTTCAGGTTTGTATGCCCTTATCGTTTGCAGTAAACAGCATTAATAGAGCAATGGGAATACCAGATGTATATCCGTTTGTTATTACGCCTGCAGTAGTTGAAAAATTGTCATTTATACATTCTTTGCTTTGGACGAATCGATAAGAATACTACGTTCCAGCGTATTCTTAAAAAATGGTCAATTCTGAATGGGTAGTTAGTTTCTCTAAAAACTTCATTCCAAGAAAAGAATTTCCATTTGGGTTTAATCGTGGACTCCAAACTACAATGGTATAATTATGAGGATATAATGCGACTATTCCGCCACCAACACCACTTTTTCCCGGCAAGCCGACTTTGAAGGCAAATTCTCCTGATTCATCGTAGAATCCACAGGTGAGCATCAAAGCGTTAATTCTTTTGGATTGGCTTTTGGAAATGATTTTAGCACCATCAGAAATTTTTCGCCCTCCATTGGCTAAAAAAGTAAAGGTTTGTGAGAGTTGTTTGCAGTTCATTTCAAGCGAGCACATATCAAAATAAAAGTCAAGAACCACAGCGGGTTCATTTTTAATATTGCCAAATGATTTGATAAAATTACAAAGAGCCACATTGCGATATCCGGTGGCTTTTTCTGAATCGGCTATAATATCTGAATATACCAAGCCTGGCAAGTCGCTTATATCTCTAACAAATTGAAGAAATTCTTTTTTTGCATCACTAAGATGAGAAACCAAAATATCGCATATTACTAATGCACCGGCATTTACGAAGGGGTTACGTGGTATTCCATTATTCGTTTCAAGTAAAAGAAGAGAATCAAATTTTGTTCCTGAAGGCTCAACATCAACGCGTTTCCAAATCGTTTCCCCCATGATTTTATAGGCCATTGTTAATGATAAGACCTTCGCAATACTTTGAATCGAAAACTTTTCTAAATGATCTCCCATTCCACATCCATTGCCATTCAAATCAGTCATATGAGCACCAAATTTGTTTGGGCTAACATTAGCAAGTTCAGGTATATAAGTGGCAATTTTTCCTTTATTTGTGACTGCTTGGGTGCTAAAAAAAGCTTTTTCAATGATATTTTGATAATCCATATAAATTTCGATTAGAAGACTTTTATAAAAGTGAAAATTACTTCTTTAAATCAACTAATTCGTAATTATACACCTGTACTTTTACTAATAACATAAAACCAAAAAACGATTATGGGATTACTATTCTTAAAATTCATAAGCTAGATATTTAATCGTATATTCAAGAAATACGGTGCTTAACGGATCTATTTCTTTCCTTCTCCATATCAAGCACCTTTTATTAATTCAATGATTAGCACATGGCAAAAGTAGATTTTAGCGAGTACGAGATTAAAGGGTTTTATGACGAAATGTTTAATGATAACCGTGCCGTACGACCTAGCTATGACCTTTTCAAAAAAAGCTTAGAGAACGTAAGTTGGAATAAATTGAATCATCTTCAGCATTCAACGGATCGAGCGCAACTCTCTTTAGGCATGACCTTTAATGTCTATAGTGATAATCAGGGGGTCGAACGCATCCTTCATTTAGATATAATACCAAGAATTGTTAGTGGAAATGACTGGGACAACTTGGCCAAAGGACTTCGTCAAAGAATAAAGGCATTGAATTTATTTATAGATGATATTTATAATGATCAGAAAGTTTTAAAAGATAAAATTATTCCAAAGGAACTTATACTTTCAAGCGAAGGTTATCTAAAAGAATGCGTCGGACTTAAACCCCCAGAAAATGTTTGGAGCCATATCTCAGGAACTGACTTGATACGAGGTGCAGACGGTAAATTTTATGTTTTAGAAGATAATTTGAGATGCCCATCAGGCGTATCCTATATGTTGGAAAATAGGGAAATTTTAAAGCGAACATTCCCAGAAATGTTTGAACAATTACATGTAAGACCTGTGCATGACTATTCACATTATTTAAGAGATATGTTAGAGTCGCTTACCAAAGTTGAAAACCCAGCTATTGTAGTTTTAACGCCAGGAATTTATAATTCCGCTTACTTTGAACATGCCTATTTGGCGCAACAAATGGGCGCTGAATTAGTTGAAGGCCGTGACTTGGTTGTGCAAGATGGTTTTGTGTATATGATGACCACAAAAGGTTTAAAAAAAGTTGATGTTATTTATCGCAGGGTTGACGATGAATTTATTGATCCGCTGCGATTTAATAAAAATTCGCTTCTGGGCACCCCAGGGTTATTTGATTCTTATTTGAAAGGAAATGTAGTATTGGTAAATGCTCCAGGCGCAGGTGTTGCTGATGATAAGGCGGTTTATGCTTACATTCCAAGGCTAATAAAATATTATTTGGGCGAGGAAGCCTTGCTGCCAAATATTAAAACGTACATCTGTGCTGAAGAACAAGATTGCAAATACGTGCTAGAAAATATCGCCGAATTAGTTGTAAAACAAACGGATGGTTCTGGCGGCTATGGCATGTTAATAGGACCTCATGCTACAAAAGCAGAACAAGATGAATTTGTAGTAAAAATTAAGAAAAACCCAAGAAATTATATTGCTCAACCAATGATTAATCTATCGCGGGTGCCAACACTTTGTGATCATGGTTTAGAGGGTAGACATGTTGATTTACGTCCTTATGTACTTTATGGTAAAGATATTAAGGTAATACCTGGTGCATTGACGCGGGTAGCTTTAACAAAAGGATCTTTGGTCGTTAATTCTTCGCAAGGCGGAGGTAGCAAAGACACTTGGGTATTAGATAACTAAAACAAAATTATGCTGAGCAGAATCGCAGACACGATGTATTGGATGAATAGATATCTTGAACGGGCAGAAAATTACGCACGATTCATGGATGTGAATTTCAATCTTTCTTTAGAATCAGCACCAGATGCTGTACAGCAATGGAAACCATTAGTTGTGATTACAGGTGATTGGCCTTTATATGAATCACTCTATGAAAAGGTTGAAAAAGAAAAAGTTATTTATTTTCTAGGATTTGACCCTAAAAACCCTAATTCGGTTTATAATTCAATTTGTCATGCCAGAGAAAATGCTCGAGCCATTAGACCAGAGTTGACAAAGGAAGTATGGGAACAAATAAACACCTTGTATTATTTTGTAAAAAAAGGATTGGAAAAAAAGAGATGGAAAGAGAGCGACCCAAGATTATTTTTTAAAATTGTAAAGGAAGGTTGTCAGCTTTTATATGGAATTTTTGCTATTTCCATTTCTCGAAATGATGGATGGCATTTTGGTAAAATTGGTCAGCTTATTGAACGTGCTGATAAAACATCACGCGTTTTAGACGTAAAATATCATATTTTGTTATCATCAACACAGTCGGTTGGTTCTCAATTTGATTTGTCACAATGGGCAGCCTTACTTAAATCGGTCTCAGCTTTTGATATGTATCGAAAAAAATACGGAAAACTTACTGCATTAAATATTTCTGAATTTTTGATTTTAGATACGGTTTTTCCTCGTTCGATGAACTTCTGCTTAATTGAGGCAGAAAAGTCTTTAAAGGCAATTACCGGTAATGAAACCGGATTTAGTAATACTGCAGAAAAACAACTAGGAAAACTTAAGGCTCAATTAGAGTTTGCTGATATCAATGATATTTTTGAGAGTGGACTTCATGAGTATGTGGATGGCTTTCAGAAAAAACTAAATGGAGTTTCGACTGCTGTTTACGATTCTTTTTTCGCAAATGAGCGCGAACAAATAATTCTGCAATCTCAAAATCAATGATATTCTATTTAGGGGCTAAGTTAAAACTGTTTTGAGATACTATTTGATCAAGAAATACAAGCGAACCTTATACCAAAACATCTATTCTGAAAGTCAATACTAAAATTTTATGGAAGTTGAAATTGTACATGAAACCGAATACGCGTATCAATCGGAAGTTTTCTTAGAACCGCACTACTTCAGACTAAAACCAAAGAAAACTCCGTATATGAAGATGCTGAATTTTAGTATTGCAGTATCACCTGAACCTTTTGGTATTTCAGAGCAAACAGATGCTGAAAACAATATATTACATTTTAGTTGGTATGAAGGTATGCATAGTAAACTGGCGATAAAAACTGTTTCAAAAATTGAAATTAAAGCTTACAATCTGTTTGATTTTTTATTATTTCCTGCCAACTATAACCAGGTGCCATTTTCATATTCTGAAGACTTAGAAAAGATATTAAAAGCTACTTTAGAGCTTGGTATAATAAGTGAAAATTTAAAACGATATGGCGAACAAATTTTGAACCATGCAGATGGTAATACGCTCACCTTTTTAAGTGAATTCACTAATAAAATCCACCAAGATTTTGTTTTAAAAATACGTGAGCAAGGAGCCCCCTACCAACCAGATGAAACGTTTCGATTAAAAACAGGTTCATGTCGTGATTTGGCTTGGATGCAAATTCAGGTCTTACGACACTTGGGTATTGCTGCCCGATTTGTTAGTGGGTATTTTTATGTTGATGTTGAAGAACCACATTATGAACTTCATGCTTGGACAGAGGTGTTTTTACCAGGCGCAGGTTGGATTGGATTTGACCCTAGTAACGGTATAAGAACAACTAATATGTATTTTCCGTTGTGTGCAAGTTCAAGTTATCAGAATACCATGCCTGTTTCAGGCTCGGTACGAGGTGATGCGTCTTCTGTTTTAACCACAAGTTTAAAGATTAAAGTACTTTAATTTTTACTCGATAATTGAGATTTCAATGCTCCGAATCTTGCCTCGAAGTCAATTACTTCAAAAGCCTTTTAGTGGCTTCCCTTCTATAGCATTTGTTTCTAATTCCAAAACCTTGATAATGCTGGGCGCTATTTGATTACTATACAATTGCTCATTTTCAATTACTTCGCCAATTTTCTCAATTCCATTTCCAAATATAATAAGCCAAACGCTACCTGCATCCTTCACATCGCTACCATGACTGGTCCAAGATTTGAGATCAGCAGCGCCTCTACCATGATCTGTAGAAATGATAAAAATGGTGTTGTCTTTGTAAAAAGGATCTTGCTGGGTGTAATTCCAGAGTTCTTTAATAAATGCATCCGTAGTTTGCGCGGATTTCAAATAGGCATCATAATGACCTTCGTGTGCAAAATCATCAGTTTCGCCATATGCGATATAGACCAATTCAGGATGTTTCTTTTTCATATATTCTAAGGCATAGTGATGGGTAAAAGCATCTAATCGAACTGTGCTCCATGGGCTAGGCACCATGGGTTGCAACTCGTTTAAAAACTGTTCTCGTTGTGTTAAATCGTTTCCTTTTGCCAACTCAAAACCTGCGTTTACAGGCACACCCGATCGCTCTTCGTTTATGATATACGGAAAAACATCCCAGCTGGCGAAAGCAGCCACTTTGCCCTTATATCGAGCATCATCATTTGTAATTTCTAAAACTGTTTTATTCGGATTATTGACTTTTTCGTTACTATCAATTCGCGAATCGTCTGCCTTACCAGATAAAATCTCATTATAACCAGGGTAAGAAAACCATAATTTATTCATTAGATCTACGCGGCTTCCTAAATTTCTATTGCCATGAATTTGCCCCAATTTTGAAGCTTCCTTCCATAGAAATGGCAATAGTACTTCGCGACGCTCTAGTGTTGAGTCTCGCCAAAACCTATTTTTTAAATCCGTGGTATCACTAACAAATTTAGTATTTGCTACTAATAGCGGGTCTGCGCCAGAAAAGAGTTCTTGCCAACGCAATCCATCCAAAGTAATTAAAACTACTTTTTTATTCGATTCTTGAGACGTAACATGAACCGTTGCTAAGAATATCAGCAAGGTAATTGAAAAAGAAAAAGCAGATTTCATAGGAATAGATTTTTATAAATATTTACCAATTCAGCGAATAAAATAATAAGTTTACTCAACAATCGAGATTAAATGTTTCTGGGCTTGCCATGAAATTTTAAGGGTATGCTCATAGGAGCGCTTAAGCCGAGGTAGTTTATTGCTTTAAAAATAAGACATAACACACAAATAATGTTGAAGAACCTTTTTTATATCAGTTGCCTCTTTGTTATAACTAACTGTAAGAATGCAAAAAAAGAAACGAAAATTGAAACTAAAGTAGAAAGCCAAAAGAAACATTCTGTATGGCAAGCGGTATTGTCAGCTGACGAAAGTAAACTGGTACCACGTCATGAGGCAGCTTTTGTTCGTGTTGGGCAAGAGTTTTATTTATTAGGAGGTAGAAATATTCGACCGGTTAGTATTTACAACACACAGACAGGTGTTTGGACCAAGGGCTCTGCGCCACCGATTGAAATGCATCACTTTCAACCTGTCGTTTATAATAACAAGATTTATTGTATTTCTGCAATGACAGGCGGTTGGCCTAATGAAACCCCAACTACTCATGTTTACATTTACGACCCAACTACTGATACTTGGAGTAAAGGCGACAAAATCCCAAAAGAACGAAGAAGAGGTTCAACAGGTAATGTTTTGTATAACGATAAAATTTATATCGCTTGTGGAATAAAGAATGGCCATGTTGGCGATCATAAAAATTGGTTAGACCGCTACGATCCTACAACTGGAAAATGGGAAATTTTAGCTGATGCACCTAGGGCTAGAGACCATTTTCAAGCTGTTTTGGTAGATGGAAAAATTGTAGCCCCTGCAGGAAGAAATACAGGTATTGTTCCTGATGAAGCTTTTAGTGGTACTATTGCAGAGGTTGATGTTTATGATATTGCGAGCAACACTTGGGCGACTTTGCCAAACAACATACCAACCCAAAGAGCAGGTAATGCAGCAATTAATTTTAATGGAGAGCTTATGGTTGTTGGAGGAGAATCAACAACGCAAGAAAAAGCACATAGCGAAGTTGAAGTTCTCAATTTAACAAACAACGAATGGCGAACTTTAACACCTTTAATAGAGGGTCGTCATGGATCAGGATTGTTACATTTTGAAGGCGAAATTTATATTGCGTCGGGCTGTGGTAATCGCGGAGGTAACCCAGAGCTTTTTAGCATGGAAAAATATACCAATTCAAAAGTCTTGAATTAGCCAAATTATCCATTTGAATTTGGCAGTATTTGTCTAAAACATTTATGCATAAATAGTATTTGAAACAAATAACGATAGATTTCTGTTTGTCAAAATTTTTAGATGTAAGATTACAGTTAATCGAATCAAGTTGGTGTTGAAAGAATTTATTCGATTTTTACAGGGCAGAACCGTTAAATATTGTATTTTACGAATTAAAATAGGGTGCGTTTATTGTGTTTTACAATTTACGTACTTATTTAAACGCCTAAGTCATGACCAAGAAGCACGAAACCATGTTTAAGTTAGAAGATAGGATTGAGAGTTCAGTCTCAAAAATTGATGTGATCAAAAATCTAATTTTTGGCGATACTATTCAAGCGTATGATGCCGAATTTGAAGAGCTTAAAAAAGATATTCTTGAAAAGAAAAAAGTACTAGATGATCTTATTGAAGAAGTAAGAACTGACTTAAATTCCTCTATTGATAGTATTTCTACTGACGTCAATATTCGCATTACTGAATTAGAGAAAAATCTTGATAGTAAAATTGATGATATTGGCGAGGCATCGGTAAACAAAAAAATCTTAGGCAAGCTTTTAGTAGAACTCGGAGAGAAAATAGGTGCTAAATAGCGTTTCATGTACCCCCTGAAGATGGAAGAAAAGGATAAAATTGAACTTTTAAAAGACATTTTATTTGCTGATGATCATGAATTTGAGAAGAAAATTTCTCAGAGAGTTGATTTGTTAGAACAAACTATAGAGGAGCACGAAAAGCTTTCTGAAAAAGTTAAGCCAATTGTTATTCATGAAATCGAAGAGTTCAAAAAAAGTATACCAGATACTTTAGGACCAACCATTACACAAACTCTTAAGGAAGAAATTAAAAACCATCAAGACAAAGTTGTTGATGTTTTATATCCTATTTTAGGTAAAATGGTCAAAAAATACGTTGCACAAGAAATGAAGGTTCTTTCAAATAAAATGAATGGACAAATAGGTTTCTTAGCTTTTTGGAAAAGAAAGGCAAAGTCTGCTTTTACAGGTGAAAAGGAGGAGAACATTATGTTTGATAATTTGAATTCAGCCAAAATTCAACAGGTTTTGCTCATAGAAAAAGATTCTGGAATTTTAAAGGCAAGCTTTGCCAAATCAAATGCTATTGATGAGGAAATGGTTTCAGGAATGCTAACTGCAATTAAATCGTTTGTTGAAGATGCTTTTATTCAAAGAGATCAAGAATTAGAGTCTATAGAATATGAATTATATCAAATTCACCTTCAAAGTTTTGCAACACACTATATAGCGGTTGTAATTTCTGGTAATTTTGACCTAAATGCAAAAAACAAACTTCAAGATATAATTTTCGATTTTTACCATAGTTTTATGGCAATGAACCTTGACTTAGTTTTCAAAACTTCAAGTACAGAAAAGAGTATTATTCCCGTAAGTAAGTCACATGTAGAAAAAGAATTGAAGAAATATTTTGGCAATGCGAAAATCTAAAAAAATTGTTGTTTTAGGGCACTTTGGTGTAGGTAAGACTTCTTTAATTCGCAGATTTGTTACAGATACTTTTTCTGACAAGTATAAGGTTACCATTGGTGTTCATATTACAAAAAAGCTTGTTGAAATATCGGCCGAAAACAAGATGTCTTTAATCTTATGGGATTTAGAAGGTACTGATGACATTGTATCCATAAGAAATTCATATTTACTAGGTACCCACGGCGCAGTATTTGTTTTTGATGCTTCTAGACCTTCAACGTTTCAACATTTAAATGAAGATCTTAAAATTATTCGTGAAAAAATATCCGAAGTACCCTTAATGGTTGTAGGCAATAAGTTAGATTTGGTTGATAAAAATTTACTCAAAAATGTTTTTGAAGAACATGGAATAAATGCGAATTATCTAACTAGTGCTAAAACGGGTGATGGGGTGAACCAACTTTTTTTAAATTTAGCAACACTTTTAGCTTCCGATGCTTGAAAAGTTCCAAGAGAAATATGCCAATAAGAACAAGCAGTTTGTTTTAATAAACAAAGTAGGTAAAGTATTAGAAAGTGACCAAATACTTTTTCCCGTGCTCAGAGGGAGCACGATTTTTGAACTTCATCCTTTTTTTGAATGTCTTTATACGGTTATTGAAGATGAAAAAAAGGCGAATTTTTATGGTGTCCACATTCTCTTTAAAGAGAAAATGTTTATTCTCGATATTAGTGCAATACCTGAAAAAGAAGGATTACTTCTGATTCTTGAAGATCTTACCGAGCATTATAATGCATATCAAAAGATAACTCAAAAACGTAATGAATCAGTAATTAAAACGGAATTGACAGTTCTTAAGAACGAAGAACTACAAGAAAGAGAGCGTTTTAAAAACAGTTTTATTCAAAATTTCAGTCACGAACTTCGAAATCCTCTGACCAGTATAACAGCAATATTTGATATTCTTAGCGATACTGCATTGACGAACGAACAAAATCAAATGTTAAACTTTGTAAAAGAATCAAACAATAATTTGCGTTTGATGTTAGAAGATACGCTTAGCATTGGAATGATTGACGCGGGTAAGCTGCAAATACAAGAAAGAGTTTTTGATTTGCAAAAATTTTTCGAACTCCTACAATTTACGTACAAGGCCAAAGCCAATAAAAAGGGATTGAAATTTGAGAGTTCATGGGATGACAAGATTCCTAAAGTAGCAGAAGGTGATCGTTTGCGCCTCTTTCAAGTTTTAACGAATTTGTTAGACAATGCAGTAAAGTATACCAAAAAGGGAAGTATTAGATTAGAAATAAAATTAAATCAAAAATGGGCTAATACCGCAAATCTTAGATTTCAAATTACAGATAGCGGTGTTGGCATTTCAGAGGAAAATCGAGTGGCTATTTTTGAAAGTTTCAAACAGTTAAGTTCAGACGTACACAATAAGGGCGTTGGTTTAGGGCTTACCATAGCGAAAAAGCTTTTGGAGCTCATGGGTAGCGAAATTAAAATGCAATCAACCGTAGGTGAAGGTTCAAGTTTTTATTTTGATTTAAATGTTAAATACCCATTATTTGAAACTACCCCTAGTACGATTTCTAAAAATAGAAATAAGCTAAACAATAAAAGTAATCAAGTAGATCAAGTTAAATTTAAAATTCTGCTTGTTGAAGATGACACTTATGTTCAGACAACACTATTTAAATTACTTTTAAACACCAATAAATTTAAAATTGATTTAGCCTACGATGGAGCTTTAGTTCTTCAAGATGTAATTAGCAATTCATACGACTTAATTCTAATGGATGTTAATTTGCCGAATCTTAACGGAGTTCAGATTACTAAACTGATTAGAGACTTTCCTTTTAAGAATATAAAAAACATTCCAATTATCGGATTAACAGCGAATGCATATCAAGAAAACATTCAACAATGTTTAGAAGCAGGCATGCAAAAAGTCTTGATAAAGCCCTTTGAAAAAGAAGAACTTGTTTGTACAATTTTTGAAATACTTAAATAAAAATCTTATGTTTTTTCATACAAATGTAAGATAAAGACTACAAAAATGTATTTTACCGATGAAATCTGTATTTTATCGACAAGTTAATTTTAAATTTTTAATTCTCCTTTCCACTTGCCATTGACTTCATATTTTTACGGTACTACTGATCAAATGATGAATTAATCTTTCGAGCAGTAGTTTACAAAAGACTATTGAAACATGAATTTTTTAGACGTGCCTTATTTAATAGAGTTCTTTTTCGCGACAAGTACCGTGGTGTTTTTGGCAACCTTGTATGTAATATTGCCTGCGTTGTTATTTAATAAAAGAACAGTTTTCAAACCTACGCTAATTACAGCTCTTTGGCGCAAGGTTTTTAAAAACATAATTGAGCTAATAAATATAGCTCCTCAAGAAAATAAAAGCAACAAGATATTCTTGGTTGTCGAAAATGACTAAGAACTTATATTAAAATATACCAAGGCTATACGAACACTAACCATGATGTATTTAGCTTAATTGACAACTCATTAAACCAAAATGTAATGACAGTAATTTGGAGGCGTTTTACTAAAATTACAAGAAGATAATCGCAGTTTGGTCCCCCAAACAGCGAGAGTTGGGTTTTTTAAAGTTGGTTGTAGAAGCCCTGATTTTTCAGGGCTTTTTTTATTACCTAAATTTTAGTTTAGCAATATCATTACTGCACCTAGTGCAGTCAGAACTAAAATCATTTTTCTGTAAAAATCTTCTTTAATAATTTTTACCAGCCTTATACCTAAAATAATTCCTAAAAATATACCAGGTATCAGTTTTAAATCAATTAACAATGTTTCTTTTGTTATGGTACCCCAGACAAAAATATGAAGTGGTAATTTTAGTATATTAATGATTAGAAAAAGCCACGCTGCGGTACCAATAAATTGATTTTTAGGTATACGCATCGCTAAAAAGTAGATATTACTAAAAGCACCTCCTAGATTACCAATCATAGTGGTTATACCTGTTATTGTGCCTACAATACCGGCAAATAGCCAATGTGTAGGTACAACTTTAGATTTTCTCCTATCCCACCAGTACATCATCCCAACACTTACTAAAATAATAAGCGCCATGCCTATTTTGAAGGTTTTTTCATCGAGATCATTACCAATGAAAACTCCAAATAAAACACCTAAAACAATCCATGGTATAAATCGAATGATGTATGACCATTGTGTATGACGGTTGTAATAGATCACCGCAAAAATATCTCCGAAAACTAGCAGCGGCACCACTATTCCAGTTGATTCTTTAGCCTCAAAAGCAAGGGCCATTAAAGTCACATTTACAACGGCAATACCTTTAATACCAGCTTTCGATAAGCCTATTACAATGGCGGCGGTAAGGGCAAGCGCCCAAGCGGTTAAGGTAATATTTGAAATTTCATTAGTTAACATGAAAAAGGTTTATGCTTCAGTTGGTAAAAGTATTCTAATTTATTTTATCTTTAGTCGCTAACGAACCCTCCAACTCAATGGAATTAAGTACACTCGACTACTCGTTTATAATCGTTTTCTTCACACTTGTTTTAGGAATAGGAATTTATGTCTCTAAAAAATCTGGTAAAGATTCTACAGAATTTTTTCTTTCAGGAAGAACCATGCCTTGGTGGTTGCTAGGTTTATCAATGGTAGCAACTACATTTTCAACTGATACTCCGAATTTGGTAACTGATATTGTTAGAACAAGCGGAGTTTCTGGTAACTGGGTCTGGTGGTGTTTTTTACTTACAGGGATGCTTACCGTTTTTGTTTATGCAAAACTTTGGAGAAAATCGAATGTTAATACCGATTTAGAATTTTACGAATTACGCTACGGCGGCAAACCAGCTAGTTTTCTCAGAAAGTTTCGTGCGATTTATTTAGGTGCGTTATTTAACATAATTACAATGGCGTCAGTAACACTTGCAGCCATAAAAATTGGCGGTATAATGTTGGGCTTAGAACCTTGGCAAACGGTTGTTGGAGCAGGGTTAATTACTGTTGTCTTTAGTGCTTTAGGAGGCTTTAAAGGGGTCGTTTATACTGACTTTCTTTTGTTTTTTGTAGCAATGGCAGGAGCTATCGGAGCCGCTTATTATTTGGTGAATATTCCTGAGGTTGGTGGTATTGAAGCTTTAATGGCTAATGAAAATGTGGCTAGTAAATTAAATATTTTACCAGATTTTAGCGATACTAAATTACTTATTACCTTGTTTATTATTCCAATTGCTGTTCAATGGTGGAGTTCGTGGTATCCTGGGGCAGAACCGGGTGGAGGTGGCTATATCGCTCAGCGTATGCTTGCTGCAAAAGACGAAAATCATGCAATTGGTGCAACGTTCTTTTTTAATATTATGCATTATGCGTTAAGACCTTGGCCTTGGATTTTAGTGGCGTTGGCTTCCTTAGTGGTATATCCAGATATCGCAAGTATTGCTGAGGCTTTTCCGAACGTTACCGAAAGCAAGTTAGGGCATGATTTAGCCTATTCAGCTATGTTGACAAAATTACCAAGTGGTCTTTTAGGAATCGTTTTGGCCTCTTTGATTGCGGCTTATATGAGCACCATTTCAACTCAGTTAAATTGGGGATCTTCTTATATTGTTTTTGACTTTTATAAAAGACAAATAAATCCAAATGCAACTGAGAAACAAATGGTTAATGTTGGTAGATTATCTACTGTTGTATTAATGATTTTAAGCGCATTGTTTGCATTAACATTACAAAATGCATTCGAAATTTTTGATCTATTAATAAAATTTGGTGCGGGTACAGGTTTGGTGTTTATTTTACGATGGTTTTGGTGGCGAATCAATGCCTGGAGTGAAATTGCTGCTATGTTTGCCTCTGGAATAATCGTTATTGCGCTCGCAAAAACGGGTTTAGGAGATTTACTTTTTAATATTGACTCAGGAGTTTTCCCTGATTGGGCAGAGTATCCTTTTGTAGTTGTAGTGACTACTACTATTTGGATGGTTGTTACATTAATGACTAAGCCTGAATCTGATGAAACACTTCGAAGCTTTTACAAAAAAATACAACCTGGTGGACCGGGTTGGGCAAAGGTGGTCACTAAAGCTAAAAGTGAAGAAGTTAAAATAATAAAAGAAGGTGAAAAATGGAGTGTGCCTTCAGGTATCATTGCAATGCTTTTAGGTGTTGTTCTTATATACTCTCTCATGTTTGCAACAGGTCATTGGATTTATGGAAAAACTACTTCGGCAATGGTCTTATCAGGAGTTGCCATTGTTTCAGGTATTCTTTTAGTTGTCGCATGGAATCGAATGAAGGAAGACATTTTGTAAATAGAGTAATATGAAGAACAGAATTTTAGCCGTAGATATTTTCAGAGGTGCTACCATCGTTTTGATGATCTTGGTGAATACTCCGGGTACGTGGTCTGCGGTCTATGCTCCATTTCTTCATGCAGAATGGCATGGCTATACGCCGACAGATTTAGTATTTCCGTTCTTTCTTTTTATCGTTGGAACTTCTATCGTATTCTCATACAAAAACAAGACTGCTGATTCTAGTACGTATAAAAAAATAACAATTCGCACCTTGAAACTGATTGGACTAGGACTTTTTCTAGGAGCTTTTTTGATTAGTTTTCCCTTTTTTAAAGATTTTGCAGATTTAAGATTTCCTGGCGTGTTGCAACGTATTGGGGTAGTTTTCTTTTTTGCAGCCATCTTATTTTTAAACTTTAATTGGAAAACCTTAATAGGTATTGCCATCTTTCTATTAGTAGGGTATTGGTTATTAATGACCTTAGTTCCTGTAAATGGAGTAGAATCAACACTTGACAGAGCACCGAATAATTTGGCGAATTGGCTAGATGTTAAAATTTTTGGAAGTCATAACTACAAAGCTGATTACGATCCTGAAGGTTTTCTAAGTACCATCCCTTCTATTGCAAGTGCTTTGATGGGGATTTTCACAGGATTGATTTTGACATCGAAACAAAATAAAAAAGCAACCATTTTAATGGGTATTGGTGGAGCATTATTAATACTTGGGCATATTTGGAACGAGTTTTTCCCCATTAATAAAGCACTTTGGACAAGCAGTTTTGTTTTGGTAACTGCGGGTTGGGCTAATCTAATTTTAGCTTTAATCTATTATCTAACCGATGTAAAGGGAATCAAATTCGGAAGCATATTCAGATATGCGGGTGCAAATGCTATAACGCTCTATTTTTTATCAAGCTTTATTAGTAAAATAATGGGTCAAATTAAAATTGGAGATACTTCACTTCATGGTTGGCTTTTTGATACTGTGTATGTTCATGATTTTATGTCCATGCAACTCTCTTCTTTGCTCTATGGCTTAACGGTGGTGACGTTCTATTGTCTGCTCGCTTATGCGTTATTTCAACGCAAGATTTTCATAAAAGTATAAGTTGATGTGGCGCCCAATTTTGTATATAAGTAGTGCTGTATTTCTGGTCTTAACATTGACTAAAATTAAAAAAAGCAAAGGAGTGAGTGAAAATCCCAAAAACATAGTAGGAACCGAATTACAATCATGTTGTTTTGAACCCAAGACTGGTTTTTATCGTGATGGTTTCTGCAAAACTGGTGAAGACGACTATGGCACCCACGTAGTTTGCGCTATTATGACCGAAGAATTTCTAGAATTTACCAAAAGCAAAGGCAACGATTTGATTACTTCAAAACCTGAATGGCGTTTCCCTGGTTTAAAAGCGGGTGATAAATGGTGCCTTTGTATTCTTCGTTGGCTTGAAGCCGAAAAACAGGGCAAAGCTCCAAAAATAGTGTTAGAAGCTACCCATGAAAAAGCTTTGGAATATACTTCTTTGAATTTATTAAAGAAATATTCGAAAGATTAAGAAATGATATCTTTAAGGGCACTATCGTTTTGCTATCAACTTTGCAACGTATTTTCCAATAACGTCAAACTCTAAATTAACAATACTCCCCACTTTATAAGTGTTGAATCCAGTATGTTCATATGTATACGGGATTATTGCAACACTAAACGTGTTCTTGCCAGAATTTACGACAGTCAAACTTGTTCCATCAATAGTAATCGAACCTTTTTCTATGGTAGGGTTATTTGATGTATCGTCGTATTCAAATGAGAAAATCCAGCTTCCATCCTTTTTTTCAACTGACGTGCAAACTCCCGTTTGGTCGACGTGGCCTTGAACGATGTGTCCGTCTAAACGACTTCCAAGAATCATGGCGCGTTCCAAATTTACCTTGTTACCAACAGCAAGGTTTTCTAGATTCGTTTTTTGAAGGGTTTCCTCAATTGCAGTAACGGTATAGGTATTTCCATCCAAAGAAACTACGGTTAAACAGACGCCATTATGCGCAATACTTTGGTCAATTTTTAGTTCTTGTGTAATCACCGAATCAACAGAAATATGAAGATTGCTTCCCTCTTTTTCGAGTTTTGTGATTACACCTAAGGTTTCGATTATTCCTGTAAACATCTTCCGTTTAAATTAAGTAGTTTTGTGATCAATCAAAATCCAATCCCTAGGTTTGATTGACGATACTAATTTATTTCCCCTTGAGGGGAGGTCGGAATCGCTTTTTCGAAATTCCGGATAGGGCTGCAAAGGTAAAGAATATCATGAATGAAAACGGAAAAATAAAGCTAGGAATCTCGATAGGAGATATCAACGGAATCGGATGCGAAGTAGCCCTTAAGACTTTCGTTGATTCTAGAATGCTCGATTTCTGCACGCCTATTTTTTTTGCATCAAACAAAACAATGTCGGGTCAAACGACCGCATTGAATTTAGAGATTAAATACAATGGAATTCAAGAAGCGTCAAACGCTATTGATGGCAAGATCAACGTGGTGAATGTATGGAAAGAGATACCTAAAATTGAATTTGGCCAAGCAACCGAAGAGGCAGGTAAATTTGCTATTCAATCTTTAAGAGCGGCAACAGAAGCCTTAAAGAATGGAGAAATAGATACGTTGGTTACTGCCCCTATAAATAAGAACAATATTCAGTCAGATGATTTTAAATTTCCTGGGCATACCGATTTTTTAGCTCAAGAACTTGAAGGTGAAAGCCTAATGTTTATGGTTACTGACAACTTAAAAATTGGTCTACTTACTGACCACCTTGCGGTTAAAGATGCCCCTGCTGCAATCAACCCTATTTTGATTCGAACCAAAGTAAGAACCATAGAAAAATCATTAACAATGGATTTTGGAATTCGACACCCCAAAATTGCTGTGTTAGGCATTAATCCACATAGTGGGGATAACGGCACCATTGGCAAAGAAGATGAAGAGATTCTTAAACCCGTAATTAAAGAAATGTCAGATGCAGGTCATTTAGTGTTTGGGCCTTACGCAGCTGACAGTTTTTTCGGGTCAGAATCTCATTATAAATTTGATGCAATATTGGCCGCTTACCATGACCAAGGTTTGATTCCATTTAAAACCTTATCATTTGGCAAAGGTGTAAACTATACCGCAGGCTTGAGTAAGGTTCGTACATCACCCGACCACGGTACTGCTTATGAAATTGCAGGTAAAGGTCAAGCAGATCATAGCTCATTTAGAGAAGCTGTTTTTACGGCATTACGAGTTTTTAAAAACAGAGAAGAGTACACAGAGCTGACCGAGAATGTTCTTCAAAAGCAGCGTGTTCGAAGATGAAACACCTGTAAATAAAGGGCTTGAAATTTTTCGTCGAAAGGGGCTGATGTTTTTGTTTTTTAACTATTGCCTATATTCAAAATAGTATTATCTTTGCACCCGCCTGTTTGACGACGGGCAAGCCTTTTCATATAGGCATTGCGTTTTAAAATGAGTGTTACGATGAAAAAAAAGGAGTTTAGCATTCCTTTCTCAGGGTTAAAGCAAGGAAAACACGAATTTGAGTACGTTGTTGAAAACGAGTTCTTTGAATCTTTTGAATATACTGATTTTAACGGTGCTACCATTAACTTGAAAGTACTATTAAATAAGACTAGTACAATGCTAGAGTTTGATTTGATAGCTGACGGCACGGTTAATATTGATTGTGACATCACTAGCGAACCTTATGAACAAGAGGTAGCATCAACATTGCGTCTCGTAGTTAAGTTTGGTGATAGTTTTAATGATGAGGATGATGAAATCTTAATCATACCACATGGAGAACATAAAGTTGATATTGCGCAGTATGTTTATGAAATGTTGGTTTTAGCAGTTCCTCAAAAAAGGGTTCACCCTGGAGTTGAAGATGGAACGTTAGACTCAGAAGTTTTAAGAAGATTAGAAGCCTTACAACCAAGAGAAAGAAAAAACAAGAACGAAGATACAGATCCCCGATGGGATGCTTTAAAAAAGTTAATAACGGATAAATAAGTTTGCAAAATGGCACATCCTAAGAGAAAAATTTCGAAAACAAGAAGAGATAAGAGACGAACACACTATAAAGCTGTTGCTCCTACTTTGGCTACCGATGCTACTACTGGTGAAATACATTTGTTTCACAGAGCACATTGGCATGAAGGTAAATTGTACTACAAAGGTCAAGTTCTTATTGATAAAACTGAAGAGGCCGAGGCTTAATTTCTTTGTATTCAAACAAATTTGAACTCCCACTTTTTAAGTTGGGAGTTTTTTAGTAAAAGCAAGTTTTTTGACTTAATACGCTTCTAGCCTTATCTTTTTTAAAATGCGTTAGTTTTTTCTAAAAATTGATGTTTTGTATCAAAAAATCATTAATTTTCACCACTTTTTAGCCATTTTTAAGCTTTTTTGGCAAAAATCGATTTTATTATGAACAAACTAACGGCGGCTATAACGGCTGTGGGATCATATGTTCCGAAATTTGTAATGACCAACCAAATGTTGGAAAAATTGGTAGACACTAACGATGAGTGGATTACATCAAGAACTGGTATCAAAGAAAGAAGAATTCTTAAAGAAGAAGAAGGAGCGGGTAGCTCTTATTTGGCGATTAAAGCAGCAAATGATTTAATTCAAAAAAAGAACATCAATCCCGAAGAGATTGACTTGGTAATGGTCGCTACTGCAACACCAGATAGTATGGTGGCTTCAACTGCAGCTTTTGTTGCTTCTGAGATTGGTGCTAAAAACGCATTTGCCTATGATTTGTTAGCGGCATGCTCTAGTTTTCTTTTTGGTATGTCTACAGCCTCAAGCTATATTGAGTGTGGACGGTATAAAAAAATTCTCCTTATTGGTGCAGATAAAATGTCGTCGATTATTAATTATAAAGATAGAACTACATGTATCATTTTTGGAGATGGTGCGGGTGCAGTACTATTTCAACCTAATACAGAAGGATTAGGATTGCAAGATGAATATCTTCGCGCAGACGGTAGTGGTAGAAAATTTTTAGGAATGGAAGCAGGAGGGTCTTTACTGCCTGCAACGCACGAGACTGTCGACGCAAATAAGCATTATATCTTTCAAGACGGCAAGTCTGTATTTAAATTTGCGGTCTCAAATATGGCGGATGTTGCCGAGAAAATTATGATTCGAAATAATCTTAAGAATACCGATGTTTCTTGGCTTGTTCCGCATCAAGCAAATAAACGAATTATTGATGCCACAGCAAATCGCATGGGATTAGATTCATCAAAAGTATTGATGAATATTCAACGATATGGTAATACAACCTCTGCTACTTTACCTTTATTACTAGCAGATTTTGAAAGTCAGTTGAAAAAAGGAGACAACCTTGTATTTGCAGCCTTTGGAGGGGGCTTTACTTGGGGCTCTATCTATTTAAAATGGGCCTACTAACTAATTGAACAAACTAAACCGAATTCTATATGGACATTAAAGAAATTCAAAGCTTAATTAAATTTGTTGCAAAGTCAGGAGCTAGCGAAGTAAAGCTAGAAACAGATGATATTAAAATTACGATTCGAACTGGGTCGGCAGATAGTACTTCTGAAACTACCTATGTACAACAAATGCCTATGGCTCAACCGCAAATGATAGCAGCTGTACCGCCAACTGAAGCGGCACCAGCATCTGTTGAAAAAACTACAATTAATACGGCCGCTGAAGATGATAAATATATTACTATCAAGTCGCCAATAATCGGCACTTTTTATCGGAAACCTTCACCTGACAAACCTAATTTTGTTGAGGTTGGATCTGATATTGGTAAAGGTGATGTGCTTTGTGTAATTGAGGCAATGAAACTTTTCAACGATATAGAATCTGAGGTATCAGGTAAAATTGTGAAAATTTTAGTAGATGATTCGTCTCCTGTTGAGTTTGACCAACCTTTGTTTTTAGTTGATCCATCATAAAAAATTTTAGGTACTAAAAAGTAGTTATTTAAAGCCTTAAACTTAAAATTTCGAAAGATGTTCAAAAAAATATTAATTGCAAACAGGGGAGAGATTGCACTTCGCGTTATTCGAACCTGTAAAGAAATGGGAATTAAAACCGTTGCTGTTTATTCTAAAGCTGATGAAGAAAGTCTTCATGTTCGTTTTGCTGATGAAGCGGTATGCATTGGTCCTGCTGCGAGTAGTGAATCGTATTTAAAAATACCTAATATTATAGCAGCTGCAGAAATAACAAATGCTGATGCTATACACCCAGGATACGGGTTTTTATCTGAAAACTCCAAATTTTCAAAGATCTGCACAGAACATGACATCAAATTTATAGGTGCTTCAGGTGATCACATTGATAAAATGGGAGATAAGGCTACCGCGAAAGAAACGATGAAAAAAGCAGGAGTACCTTGTGTACCTGGCTCTGATGGCCTTTTGAAAGATGTAAAGGATGCTAAGAAAATAGCTAAGAAAATGGGTTATCCAGTCATGATAAAAGCAACAGCAGGCGGCGGCGGTAAGGGAATGCGTGCAGTCTGGAGTGAAGACAAAATGGAAGATCTTTACGAAAGTGCTGTGCAAGAGGCAAGCGCTGCTTTTGGAAACGGCGCCATGTATATGGAAAAGTTAATTGAAGAACCACGACATATTGAAATTCAAATTGTAGGTGATCAATATGGTAAAGCCTGTCATTTATCTGAAAGAGATTGTTCGGTACAACGTCGTCACCAAAAATTAACGGAAGAAACACCTTCCCCTTTTATGACAGATAAGCTGCGTAGCGCTATGGGTAAAGCAGCTATAAAAGCAGCTGAGTTTATAAAATATGAGGGCGCTGGTACGGTTGAGTTTTTAGTAGACAAGCACCGAAATTTCTATTTTATGGAGATGAATACCCGTATTCAAGTTGAGCATCCAATTACAGAACAAGTCGTAGATTATGATTTGATTAGAGAGCAGATCTTAGTTGCGGGTGGAGTTCCTATATCGGGAAAAAACTATTTGCCAAAGTTACATTCTATTGAATGCCGAATTAATGCTGAAGATCCATATAATAATTTTAGACCTTCTCCAGGTAAAATAACTACTTTACATATACCAGGCGGTCACGGTGTTCGAATGGATACTCATGTATATAGTGGTTATTCTATCCCGCCAAATTACGACTCGATGATTGCCAAGTTGATAACAACAGCTCAGACCCGAGAAGAGGCGATCAATAAAATGAGACGTGCATTAGATGAGTTTGTAATTGAGGGAATAAAAACAACGATACCTTTTCATCGGCAATTGATGGACCACCCAGATTATTTAGCTGGAAATTATACCACTAAATTTATGGAAGATTTTAAAATGGAACCAGAACCAGAATCAAAATAATTTCAAAAACCCGTGCATTTCGCTCGGGTTTTTTATTGATTTTGTCAAATTTGAATCCTGTTTCTCGATCTTCAAAACAGACCAATGAGTTAGTTATTTATGAATTTTGTCATACTATAGGATTGAAATTAACCCTTTGTCGACAAACTACTCATTAAAACAAAGGGTTTCTAAGGCATTAACTTTGTTCGTCTTTTTAATACACACCAATCAGTCGGTAGATCGCATAGAAGACAACCAATAATTAACGCTAAATTTTTAGGTGGAATAGGCGCTCCTTTTACACTCATTTTGTTTGTATTTTAGTAGGATGAACCTCAGTTACTGGGAATATAAAACATGGCTTTCCAATATTGATTTTACTGTTGTTGGAAGCGGTATCGTAGGACTTAATTGCGCTTTAGCTCTTAAAACAAAGTTCCCAAAAGCAAAAATATTAGTTTTAGAAAAAGGGTTGCTACCGCAAGGTGCAAGCACCAAAAATGCTGGCTTTGCTTGTTTTGGCAGTATTTCAGAGATTTTAGCAGATCTAAAGAGTCATTCCGAAAATGAAGTGGTACAACTGGTCAAAAAGCGTTGGGAAGGAATACAATTGCTAAGAAAAACTCTTGGAGATGAAAATATCGGTTATCTCCAATATAATGGAGGGCATGAATTATTTCTTGAGGGACATGAATCGCAGTATCAAAGTTGCTTGAATCATTTAGCTGATGTAAATAAATTGCTACGCCCTATATTTGGTGAAAAGATATTTCTTACACACGAAAATAGTTATGAATTTAAAAATGTTCAAAAAAACTACATTTCAAATCGTTTTGAGGCCCAAATAGATACGGGTAAGATGATGTCAAAGCTAATTCAATTTGCCCAAAAAAGCGGAATTTTCATATTGAACTCAATTTCAGTAACTGAGTTTACTGAAAATAGCGAAACAGTATGGGTAAAAACAGATCAGTTTGAATTTCAAACTAAAAAATTATTCGTCGCAACAAATGGTTTCGCCTCTCAATTACTAAAAGAAATTGTTACACCTGCTCGAGCTCAGATTTTAATTACAAAACCTATTGAAAATTTGCATGTCAAGGGAACCTTTCATTTCGATGAAGGGTACTACTATTTTCGCAATATTGATAAGCGAATTTTATTTGGAGGTGGTCGAAATCTTGACATGAAAGCTGAAGAAACAACCCTTTTAGGAGAAACTGACTTGATTCAAAACCAATTAGAGAAAATTCTGAAAGAAAGCATACTCCCAAATACTAGTTTTGAAATTGAAAGAAGATGGAGCGGTGTGATGGGAATTGGCAACAAAAAGAAGCCCATACTCAAGCAAGTCTCTGAAAATGTATTTTGCGGAGTTAGATTAGGCGGAATGGGTATTGCAATTGGCAGTCAAATTGGCAAAGAATTAGCAGATTTACTTTAATATATTTTGAGATTTATAATCAATGCATGTTTATTGCTTGCAATACTATTTTTTTCTATAATTTAAGACTTCAAAGTTACTTCGTGAAAAATGACAAAAAAGAAAAAATTAAGAAGTAGTGAGTGGTTTGGTTCTAATGATAAAATGGGCTTCGTACACCGTTCATGGCTTAGAAATCAAGGGTATCCTGATGACTATTTTCAAGGAAAACCGGTTATTGGTATCTGTAACACCTGGTCTGAGTTAACGCCGTGTAACGGGCACCTTCGAGATTTTGCTGAAGTTGTTAAGAGAGGTATTCTTGAAGCTGGCGGATTTCCGTTAGAATTTCCAGTAATGTCATTGGGCGAAACAATTATTCGCCCGACAAGTATGCTTTTTCGAAATTTAGCTAGTATGGATACAGAGGAATCTATTCGTGGGAATCCATTGGATGGAATTGTCTTACTTACCGGCTGTGATAAAACGACTCCTTCTACCGTAATGGGAGCATGTAGTGTTGATTTGCCAACTATTGTTGTGCCTGGTGGGCCTATGTTGAGTGGGCGCTTTCGCGGAGAAAAAATAGGTTCTGGTTCAATGAACTGGATGATTAAAGAAAAGCAAAAAAAAGAGGGCTATTCTGCTGCAGATTTTACAGAGGCTGAGGTTTGTGTTGCCCGAAGCATTGGGCATTGCAACACGATGGGCACGGCCTCTACAATGGCAACCATGGTTGAGGCTTTAGGCTTAACATTACCGGGTTTTTCATCAATACCAGCTGTTGATTCTAGAAAAAAATTATTCGCACAGCTTTCAGGAAGACGAATTGTTGAAATGGTTAAAGAAGATTTAACACTCTCAAAAATATTAACGCGAAAGGCTTTTGAAAATGCGATTATTACAAACGCAGCAGTTGGAGGTTCAACAAATTTGATAATCCACCTAACTGCAATAGCCGGCCGAATCGGAGTAGACCTAGAACTCGAAGATTTTGATATAGTTGGTAGCAAGGTACCTTTACTAGTTAACCTGAAGCCTTCAGGAAAACATCTAATGGAAGATTTTTTCTATGCTGGCGGTCTTCCAGTTGTTCTTAAAGAACTTCAAAAAATATTGCATAAAGATACCATAACGGTGAACGGTTTAGCACTTACCGAAAATTATAATGATGCGGTTTGTTATGACATAGATGTGATATCACCTTTTAAAAATCCATTTCAAAAGAAAGCTGGAATAGCAGTTTTAAAGGGTAATTTATGTGAAAACGGAGCGGTTATTAAGCCATCTGCAGCTAGTAAAAAACTTATGAATCACAGGGGAAAGGCAGTAGTTTTTGAAAGCATGGAAGATTATCACGACCGTATAGATGACCCAAATCTTGATATAGATGAAAATAGTGTTATTGTTTTGAAAGGGGTTGGACCAAAAGGATATCCTGGAATGCCTGAAGTGGGTAATGTTGATCTTCCTGAGAAGTTAATTATGAAAGGAGTAACGGACATGGTTCGAATTTCTGATGGGCGAATGAGTGGCACGGCCGCTGGCACGGTCATTCTTCATGTTTCTCCAGAGTCAACAGTCGGTGGAACATTAGCGCTTGTACAAAATGGAGATATGATTGTTTTAGATGTAAATAAGCGAAAACTGCACTTAGATATTACCGATAAAGAATTGGAAAAAAGAAAATTAGAATGGAAACCCGCTAAGCCTTTGGCTACTCGTGGCTATGTAAAAATGTACATTGACCATGTAGAACAGGCAGATAAAGGAGCAGATTTAGACTTTTTGGTAGGAGGATCTGGTTCTAAAGTAGATCGCAATTTGCACTAAAAGCTCACCAATTATTTGATAATAAGCGTTTTAAATTTACGTTTGTCGAAAATTTAATATGCAACTATTTTTTTTGAGCTACCGTGCTATTTTATGCTTATATTGTCTTCCCCGAAAGCAATGAATTTCCTTCATAGTCTTATATCTTATTGAACTAAACCTTTCAGACGTATTTCAATTTACGAAGATGTTTTTATGCTATAATTGGTTAAGGTAAAAATGAATTAGAACCCCATTTTTTCAATTTGCTTTTTATTTAAAAAACACTATATGAAAATTGATTACAACCTATGGTTAGTAGGTGTTATTTTGATAATGACTTTCCAAGGTGTTAAGCTTCAAGCTCAAGAAGAAGATCTTTTAGCAAGCGCCGAAGAGGTTAATATTATTGTTTTAGAGCCCTCTTTTACGCCCGCAACAGCTAATTCATTATTTGAAAAAAAGTATCATTTTTGGGTTGCACGAGCTTACTTTAAGCTGCTTGCTGAGGCGCAAAAATCTGAAAGAGAACTTAAGTTACAAGCCGAACGATATACTTTTGAAAATGAAAAATTCAATAGGGCAAGTAATTTGACTTTTCAGAGAAAACTGAGTTTGGCTCATAAAAAATATAAAGCCCATAGTGCCATGCTATCGGGGTTAAAATCGTGGAATCTTTTTAGTGACAACCGAACTGGTGATATGTTTTACTTTATGGAGGAAAATGAAGATCGGATGTTTCAGATGTTTAAAAAAAACCACAAGGAAGACAAAATGGTTAAGTATTTAATCTATAGATTAGCAGATCTTTACCATTTCGAAGAATAAATAGCCATAATTTAGGAGATATGAATGAACATTAAAGAGCAACTACAAGATTTTTGTAAGAAATATGTAAAGGGTAGAATATCACGTATTCAAAAAGATATTGATGGTATTCAAGAATCATTGGGTTCAGAGACAAAAAGTAGTGCAGGCGATAAGCACGAAACAGGACGCGCAATGCTTCAGCTAGAAAGAGAAAAATTAGGTCAGCAACTTCAAGAAGCTGAGAAAATGGCCATTATTCTTTCTCGTATATCCATTACTTACAAAGCGAAAACTATTGTCCTTGGTAGTTGGGTTAAGACATCAAAAGCAGATTATTTTCTTGCAGTATCAGCAGGTGAATATTCGAGTGGCAATGAATCAATTTTTTGTATTTCAGGAGGGACGCCTATAGGACAATTGTTGCTCGGGAAGTCCATTGGAGACGTGGTAGATTTCAACGGAGAAAAAATTAGGGTTAAACAAATTGATTAGAAGAAAGCATTCGAAAAAATCAAACTAAGTTTTAGGCATATTTGCAAGTGAGTACTCACTACTATTCATGATTGACAGATAAGAAAAGATTTTAAAGCCGCTTTAGAGCTTTTTGCAAATGAAGGCTACAAAGCTATTTCTACAAAGAAAATAGTTGAAAAAGCAGAGGTTTCCGAAGGACTTATATTTCGTCATTATAAAAATAAAAAAGTTCTTTTAGAACATTCTTATGAAAGAATGAAACTCCTCTTTCATCCCATGATTATAGAATGTGAACCTAAAAAGATATTTTACTGCCTTTTGAATTAGATGCTTCTGAATACAAATTTTGGAAATTGCTTTTCAAGTTAAAATGGGAGATAGAACATTCATCTACAAATAAAATGAAACCGCTATTTGAAAAATTAACATGGGCGTTCGAAACATTGAATTACCAAGAGCCTAAGAAAGAAGCTGAAGTTCTTATCCATATTGTTGAAAGTGTTTCTGGAGGTATTTTAAAAGAAGGACTCCAAAGTCAACTCAATTTAAAAACTTTTTGTCGCCTAAATACAAGATTTAGTTAATCATAAAACCGCTTAAAAATATAGTATGAAAATATCATTTTTTATTAATGGAGTATCGAAGTCCATTGAAGTTTTAGACGAGAACACCCCTTTGTTATGGGTCGTTAGAGATATGCTTGATTTGAAAGGAACCAAATTTGGATGCGGAAAAGCTGCTTGTGGAGCCTGTACGCTGCACGTTGATGGAGAGGCCATTCGATCATGCTCCTACGCGGTTAAGTTTTCAGAAGGAAAACAAATTACCACGATTGAGGGCCTTGGTGATGAAGAAAATCCACATCCAGTTCAGCAAGCTTGGATAGAGGAAGTTGTTCCGCAATGCGGATATTGTCAACCTGGTTTTATGATGGCAACGGCCGCGTTACTTCATAAAATTCCGAATCCGACAGATGAAGATATTGATAATAATATCATTAATGTATGCCGCTGTGCAACCTATTATCGCATGCGAAAGGCTATTCACCGCGCAGCAGAACTATCTCAAGTTACAACCGCTAAAATGCAATAAAATGCCTGAAGAAAAGAAGAAATTATCAAGACGTAAATTTTTAGTTCGTGGCGGTTTAGGAACTATTGGATTATTAGCCGTAGGCACGTATTTGTTTCGAAGTCCGATTCGAAGAGGTATTGCTGGTGCTATTAATACAGGAGAATCACCATATGTAGGAAACACAAGTTCGCCTATTATTTGGTTTGAAGTTACCCCAAAAAATGACATCATTTTACACAGCCCAAAAGTAGAAATGGGGCAAGGAACTTTTACTAGTCTGGCGCAAATGGCTGCTGATGAATTAGAGGTTTCTATAGAACAAATGAAAGTGGTGCATGCGAATTCGTCTTCAGGTAATATGGATGGTTTTGCTACAGGTGGAAGCACATCGGTATCTGCGTTATGGGTTCCCTTGCGTGAATTGGCAGCTACCATGCGCGAGATGATTAAAATTGAAGCTGCAAAAATAATAGGTGTTGTTTCTTCTGAATTAACTGTGGTTGATGGACTCATTTCAGGAGGGAAAAAAACTATGACCTATGCCGATGTTGTTAAAGATGTTGTTGATTGGGAGGTGCCTGACACGCCCCCACTAAAAGATTTAAAAGACTATAAATTTATTGGAAAGCCAATTGCAAGGGTTGATTTAAAAGACAAAGTATTTGGTGCACCTATTTTCGGAATGGATGCCTCTTTACCTGATATGTTATATGGATCTGTAGTTCGCCCAAATACGATAGGCTCAACCTTTATCGATGCTGATATTTCAAAAGCCAAAGGTATGCCTGGTGTGGTTAAGATTATTAAAGAAAAGGATTTTGTTGGCGTTGTAGCAAACTCACTTATCGAAGCAGAAAATGCCAAAAATGCCATTGAAGTTAATTGGGATGTTGTGCGAAATTGGCAGACCGCAGATATTGAGGCGATGATAGAAGTGGGTAAAGGCGAACCTTTTGTAATTCAAAAAGAAGGAAAATCAAAAAGTATTTTAGAAGATTCTAATAAGATTTTTATTTCCGAATACAAGAGTCCTATCGGAGCGCATGCGCAGTTAGAACCAAATGGTGCATTAGCATTTGTAGAAGAAGATAAAGCTACGATCATCATGTCTACTCAAGTGGTTAAACTTACGAGAGATGAAATTGCAGAACGCCTTGATTTAAATGCTGATCAAGTTAATATAACGCCCACTTTTTTAGGTGGAGGTTTCGGTCGTCGGTTGCATACTCCTAATGCAATTCAAGCAGCAGTAATGTCTAAAGCAGTTGGTCAACCGGTGAAGTGCTTTTTTACTAGAAAAGAAGAATTCCAAAACGATACCTTTCGTCCACCAACGCACCACGTTTTAAAAGCAAAACTGACCTCAGAAGGAATGATTGAGGCTCTTGAACACAACGTTTCTAGTGGAGATGTTGCTTTTGGTTCACCTATGTTGCCTGGTATTGCTGAACCCATTTTAGGAGCAGATTTAGGTGCTTGGCGTGGAGGCATGATCCAATATGGAGGTATTCCAAACTACCGTACGATTTCATGGCGAAAAAAGTTGCCTTTCGCTACCAGTTGGTGGCGTAGTCTTGGTTTATTAGCTAATACTTTTGCTATTGAAAGTTTTATGGATGAATTGGCGATTTTGGCTAAAAAGAATCCGGCTGAATTCCGATTAGCGCAAATTCAAGATGATGAAAGAGGTTTTAGATTGAAAGAGGTAATTAAAGCCGCGGTAGAAAAGTCTGGTTATATAGACAAAGTTGTAAATGGAAGAGCTATGGGTTTCGCTGCTTCAACTGATGCGAACACCCCATGTGCACAGGTTGTTGAAGTAACCATAAAAAATAAAGAAATCAAAGTGCACAAGGTTACCTGTGCTATGGATCCTGGCATTGCAGTCAATCCAGATCAGGTACGAGCACAATGTGAGGGCGCTATTATTATGGGAATGAGCGCTTCGATGTTTGAAAAAATGGAAGTTGAAGATGGGCAACTAACGCCAACCATTTACGGCCCTTACCAAATGGCATTAATAAAAAATGCTCCCAAAGAAATTGATGTTATTTTATTACAAAATGACGATAAACCTGGTGCTGTAGGTGAGCCGCCAATAGGGCCAATTGGTGCAGCGGTAGCGAATGCGGTTTTTAGATTAACAGGCCAAAGACTAAGAAACATGCCATTAAAGCTGACTTAAGATAAGCGCCATTTCAATAGGCTAATAAGAATATGATGAAGAAACCTAAGTCTTCAATAACGTATTGGTTAGATAAATTATAAACAACAATTGTTCTAATCAAGTTTAGGTTTGGTACGATTGACTTTCTTCAAAGCTGCCTTTTTTTTACTTTTCAACCTTTTTTCAATAGATGATTTTGAAGGTTTTGTTTTTCTGCGTTTTTTAGGGATTTTTAACGCAGTTTGAATCATTTCTAAAAAGCGCTTAATGGCAAGTTCTTTGTTTTTGTGCTGACTTCGACTTTCATCACATTGCAGTTGCAATATATTTTCTTTAGTAAGTCGATGGCCCAATTTTAATAAAAGACGTTCTTTTTCTTTATCAGAAATTGTTTTAGAGGCATTTAGGTCAAAGAATAATTCGATTTTTGTGGAAACCTTGTTCACATGCTGACCACCAGCACCGCTACTGCGAACGGCCTTAAATTTCAATTCCTTAACAAGTGCTGCGTTATTCATATTTTAAACGCTCCCCATTCTTTGGTTGATAATGTCAATAGAAATATTTAAGAATACTTCTTTTCCTTCCGCTAAGGCTTCGTTGTGATTAAAATAAACATTTTGTTCTTCGTAGGTGGCTACAATCAAATAATGACCACCCATATAGTAAGAACCTTTTACAGTAGCTTCTAAACCTGACTTTTCAGATACTCTGAATTCATGTGCATAAATAATAATTTGCCTTTTAGTATCTGCATACGATTTAACAATGTTGATAGGTATTTTATTAGCCTCACCGAATAAGGAAGCGATGTATAAATCCTTAGGGTTTCTGTATAAATTTTCAGGCCTGTCTTTTGCGATAACATGGCGGTCTCTGAGTACGATTACTCGATCTGCAAAGGGCAACATATCATTATGATCATGAGTTGCTGTTATTACGGTAATATTTTGTTTTCTTAGGTAAGCGAAGAGATTTCTTCGCATACTATTTTTTCTAAAATTATCGATATGACTAAAGGGCTCATCAAGTAAGAGAACTTTAGGTTCTTGTGCAAGTACCCTAGCTAAGGCAACACGTTGCTGCTGACCACCGCTTAAATAACGCACTTTCGTTTTTGCAAAAGAGGTCATTTCAATAATTTCAAGCAATTCATCAGTCCGCTTTTTTAAAAATTCAGGCTCAAGTGCTGATAGATATTGACTCACATTTTCAAATACCGTGGTGAACGGCATAAGATCAAAATCTTGCGAAAGATACTTCATGTATGGTTCGCCAGGCACTAAATTATAAGCTGGGCCTAAAACTTGTGTTTCATTCCAATAGACTTCGCCCGTTTTGATTTCTAATAGTCCATATATTATTTTAAGTAAAGTACTTTTACCGCAGCCGCTTTCTCCAATAATACATACATGCTCACCTTCGTTTACTTTTAAGTTAATATCTTCTAAAACGATGGCCTCATTGTAAGCAAAGGACACATGATCTACTTGCAACATGATAGGAATGGAAATTTGATTGAATTATACTTTTTTCACTACGCTAATTTTTTGGATGCCTTAGAGGAATAGGGCATAGCCATTAAAAAAGTCCGTATCTATCTTAGAAACGGACTTTAATTTCAATTATTGAAATTAGTCTTTAAATTCTTTTAACACCGCTTGATTGGGTAATTCTTCAAAGCCCATATTATGAAAAGTAAAACCAAAAATATCAGCATATTGTTCTATAGTTTTGCTTACCGGAGTGCCAGCACCATGCCCTGCATTGGTTTCAATACGAATTAATGTTGGGTTGCTTCCAGCTTGTTTTTCTTGTAGTTCAGCTGCGAATTTAAAACTATGAGCAGGCACTACTCGGTCATCATGATCACCTGTGGTTACCAAGGTGGCAGGATATTCAACTCCAGTCCTAACATTATGAACGGGCGAATAGCCTTTCAGATATTCGAACATTTCTTTACTGTCTTCTGCCGTGCCGTAGTCATATGCCCATCCTGCGCCAGCGGTAAAAGTGTGATATCGAAGCATATCCATAACACCTACAGCAGGTAAGGCTACTTTCATTAAATCGGGTCGCTGTGTCATGGTTGCCCCAACTAAAAGACCTCCATTACTGCCGCCTCGAATAGCTAAGTAATCAGAAGAGGTATACTTATTTGCAATAAGGTACTCACCAGCAGCGATAAAATCATCAAACACATTTTGCTTTTTCATTTTGGTGCCTGCGTCATGCCATTTTTTACCATATTCTCCGCCACCTCTGATGTTAGGTACAGCATAAATACCTCCTTGTTCCATCCAAACAGAATTCATAATACTAAAAGAAGGAGTTATACTAATATTGAAACCACCGTAAGCGTAAAGAATGGTTGGGTTTTTACCATTCAATTCAAGGCCTTTTTTATGGGTAATCATCATTGGTATTTTTGTGCCATCTTTCGAAGTGTAAAATACTTGATTACTTTCATAATCGTCAGGATTAAAATCTATTTCTGGCTTCCAATATAATTCATACTCACCCGAATCAACATTATACTTATACGATGAACTTGGTATTATGTAATTGGTGAAATTAAAATAGAACTCTTTATCTTTTTTCTTTCCACCAAAACCAGAAGCGCTGCCTAGACCAGGTAATTTGACTTCTCGAATCAGTTTTCCTTCATAATCATATTGCATAATTTTAGAAATAGCATCAACCATATATTCTGCAAAAAAGTAACCACCGCCAGTATTTGGGCTTAATACATTTTCGGTTTCTGGTATAAAGTCTACCCAATTTTCCATACTAGGGTTAGCGGCATCTACAGTTATTACCTTTTTATTGGCTGCATCTCTATTAGTAACAATATACAGTTTAGAACCAACGTTTTCAATCACATAATTATCTGATTCAGTATCTTCAACTATCGGAATTAGAAGTGCATTCGGGTCTTTTAGATTTTGAATAAAAAGTTTGTTTCCCGAAGTTGAAGTTGATGCTGAAATGACCAAATAGTTTTGATCTTCGGTGACATTAGCACCAATATAACGATGTTTTTCGTCGGGTCTGCCGCCAAAAATGAGCTTATCTTCTTTTTGTGAAGTTCCTAGTTTATGATAGTATACTTTGTGTTGATCTGTTTTTGCTGAAAGTTCACTACCCTTTGGTTTGTCATAACTCGAATAGTAAAAGCCTTCATTTCCTTTCCAAGAAATTCCGCTAAATTTGATGTCTACCAAAGTGTCTTCAACAATTTCTTTGGTTTTGGCGTTCATGATCAGTCCCTTACGCCAATCACTACCTCCTTCTGAAATTAGATATGCTGCTAATGAGCCATCTTTGGTAAAACGTAAGCCGGCAAGTGAAGTGGTGCCGTCTTCAGAAAATGAATTCGGATCTAAAAAAACTTCAGCTTCTGTTTCACCCTTTTTACGATAAATTACATATTGATTTTGGAGGCCGTCATTTTTATAAAAATAGGTAAAGTCGCCTTCTTCGAAAGGAGTTCCTATTTTTTCATAATTCCATAATTTCTCCATCCGATTTTTAAGATCATTGCGAAAAGGAATTTTCTCTAAATACCCAAAAGTTGATTTATTTTGCTCTGTAACCCAAGCTTCTGTTTCTGTACTTCGGTCATCTTCTAGCCAGCGATACGGATCTTCGACGTCCGTTCCAAAATAAGTGTCTACAGAATCAGCTTTGGCAGTAACAGGATAATTCACAGGTATAGGTTCTTTTTTTGTTTTTGTTTCGCAAGCAAGGACTAAAAATATAGGCAGCGCGCAATACAGTATTTTTTTCATGACTAACTTGATTTAGATCTAAAAATACGGAAAAACCTATGGCAAAAAGAATTCACTAGAGGTTTAAAATCAGGTCACAACGAAAAAGGTTTACACAAGGTTGTTTGCGACCAAGTATTCTGCAATTTGAACAGCATTGGTAGCTGCACCTTTACGTAAATTATCAGAGACAATCCACATATTTAAAGTATTTCTTTGGGTCTCGTCTCTTCGAATACGCCCAACAAAAACCTCATCTTTATCATGCGCATACAAAGGCATAGGATAGGTGTTTGTGTCTGGATTATCTTGTACCGTAACCCCAGGTGTTTCATTAAGAATTCTTCGAACTTCATTAAGTTCAAAATCGTTTAAGAATTCAACATTTACCGATTCTGAGTGACCGCCAGCAGTTGGTATGCGAACTGCAGTAGCACTTATTGAAAAGGTACGATCATCTAATATTTTCTGAGGTTCACGGGCTAATTTCATTTCTTCTTTGGTATACCCATTTTCTAGAAAAACATCGCAATGTGGCAATGCATTTCTGCTGATTGGGTATGGATACGCCATCTCACCTTTTATACCTGCAATCTCATTTTCAAGTTGGCGAACAGCTTTTACACCGGTACCTGAAACAGACTGATAAGTTGAAATAACCACACGCTTCATTTGGTACTTTTTATGAAGTGGTGCCAAAGCCATAACCAGTTGTATGGTAGAGCAGTTTGGGTTGGCTATAATTTTGTCTTGATTGGTTAATTCCGCAGCATTTATTTCAGGAACAATAAGTTTTTTAGAAGGATCCATCCGCCAAGCGGAGGAATTATCTATTACTGTTGTGCCTACTTCAGCAAATTTTGGTGCCCATTCTAAAGAAGTATCACCACCAGCTGAAAAAATAGCAATTTCAGGCTTTGCAGCAACTGCATCTGATAATCCTATTATAGAATAATCTGCTCCGTTGTAAGTCAATTTTTTGCCTACGGATCGTTCTGAGGCAACAAGAAGTAACTCTGAAATGGGAAAATTACGTTCTGCCAATACTTTCAACATGACTTCGCCAACCATTCCGGTGGCTCCAACAACAGCTACTTTCACTTTGTTTTAATTTATAAATTGATCGCAAATGTAGGTAATGTATAGAATTTCACAAGCTGATCGATCAACAATAATTTAAATATAACAAAATGTTGTATTTAAAACAATTAATGTTTGGACCTGAAATTGGTTTTAATATTTAGAAAACAAAAAACCGTCAAACTTTCGATTGACGGTTTAAAGTTAAAAAATGTTTTCTGTATCCTATGGGGATTAGGATTATATCAAGATTATTTTCTCAAAGAATCACGAATTTCTGCAAGTAATTCTTCTGCAGTTGGTCCTGCTGGAGCTTCATCTTCTGCTGGCTTTTGTGATTTGTTGTACCCTTTAATCATTAAAAACATAACAAAACCAACAATAATAAGGTTGATGATACTATTGATCCACTTACCATAACGAATTGCGTTTGCTTCTGTCTCTATGGTAACACCATCTGCAGCAACAACTGCTGGATCAAGTTCGTAAGCCATAGAAGCAAAATCTAGGCCACCAGCGAAATGCCCAACGATTGGCATGATAATATCGCCAACAAAGCCATTAATAACTAGGCCTAAGGCACCAGCCATAATAACTGCAACGGCAAAGTCAAGGACGTTGCCCGTCATAATAAAGTCTTTAAATTCTTTTAACATGTTAATAGTGTTTTAGTTGATAATGTATAATAGTTGCAACTCAATGCGCTGCAATTTAACGAAAATAACGTTTCATAACAAAGTGTTAAATAAAATTTTAGCTTTCTAGGAAAACTCTTTTTACACGTTGCGAAATACCTGTTAGAAGTTCATAGGATATCGTATTTGCTGAAGCTGAAAACTCATTCGCTGATGGGTACTTACCAAATATGACGACCTCATCACCCTCTTCACATTCAATGTTAGTAATATCAATCATAATCATATCCATACAAACATTTCCAATAATTAGGGCTTTTTGATTGTTAACGGACACATAAGTTTTGCCGTTACCATATATTCTGCCAATACCGTCAGCATGCCCAATGGGCAATGTAGCGGTTTTTTGGTTCCCTTCAGATGAGAAGGCTCGATTATAGCCAACAGTTTCACCAGATTCTATTTTATGAATTTGTGAGATAATGGTTTTTAAGATGGCAACAGGTTTTAGTTGAGCATCTTCTTTTGAGTCATTTCCAAATCCATAAAGTCCAATTCCGCTTCGAACCATATGGTATTGCACTTCGGGGTAATTGATAATTCCTGAGGTGTTTAATAGATGGTTGAATGGTGTGTACCCTAATTTATTTCCGAGTTTGGTTACTATTTCTTCGAAACTGCTTAATTGTTTTATTGTGAATTCTTTTTCATTTAAGTCTTCTGATGCTGCCAAATGAGAAAAAATGGAGCATACTTTAATAGCTTCTTCTTTTTTGAGTTGATCAATAATATATTCAAGGTCATTTTCGCTAAACCCGAGTCGATTTAAGCCGGTATTGAATTTTAGATGAACCGGATAGTCCTTCTGCTTTTTGACGCTGGCCACAGTTAAAAATTCTCTTAAAATTTTAGAAGAATAAATACTAGGCTCTAAACAACGTTCAATAAGCGTTGAAAAATTGATGGGCTGCGGATGAAGTACAAGAATCGGAATTTGAATACCAGCATCACGTAATTGAACACCTTCATTTACGTAGGCAACTGCCAAATAATCGGCTCCTAGTTCTTCTAATTTCTGAGCAATTTTTATCGAATCGCTACCATAAGCAAAAGCTTTTACCACCCCTAAGAATTTCGTTTTAGGCTGCAGCTTGGCCCGTAAATAATGGTAATTGTGCTCTAGATGATTCAGATTGATTTCTAGAACAGTTTCTAAGACTTTAGACATTGGCGTCTTTTTTGTTCGATGACACCTCTTCTGAATTCACATCTAAATCTTTGACTTTTTCACGAAGTCTTGCCTTATAATAAGCCGCTCTGCTCAAAGGCTCATATTCTTCCGTTTCTCCTAACATAACCAAATCATCATTGTTTGATTTACGAAAGCTATAGCTTGCTAAATTTCCGGTTCGGGTGCAAATGGCATGTACTTTAGTGACATATTCTGCCGTTGCCATCAATGCTGGCATTGGCCCAAACGGATTCCCTTTAAAATCCATGTCAAGTCCCGCAACAACTACCCGCACGCCTTTATTTGCGAGGTCATTACAAACGGTTATAATTTCATCATCAAAAAATTGAGCTTCATCAATACCTACCACATCACAAGTATCGCCTAAGATTCGAATATTTGCAGCGGCTGGAACCGGGGTTGAACGTATCTCATTTGCGTCATGAGAAACTACTTTGTCTTCATCATAACGAACATCAACCATTGGTTTGAAAATTTCAACCTTCTGCTTAGCGAATTGCGCGCGCTTTAACCGCCGTATTAATTCCTCGGTTTTACCAGAAAACATCGAACCGCAGATAACTTCTATCCAGCCGAATTGTTCTTTATGATTAACGGTGTTTTCGAGAAACATTTTGTAATTTTAGACGAAAATAGGGTGTTTTTTCGTTCTGTTAATACGGAAGTATAAATTTAGTGAAGAAAGGCATAGCTTTTGATATAGAAATTATAGAAAAGTAGTCCGTTTTTTAAAACAATAGTATTCAGATGAAAAGAAAGTTAAAAGAAGAGTTGGTAAAGTTATCTACTGATATTATCACCTCTCGTGATATGAACGAGATTACTGATATTTACGAAGCAGCGAAAACTTTGTATGAAAAACTTGCCGTATTAAAGTTTATTGATGAAAAATTGAAGGATATAGAAATTGATGTTTCTAAAAATGTAATTGCCGCTAAGTTTGAGACCATGGCAAATGCAGTTTTAAACGCGAATTCAGGAGTGCCTGAAAGCAATCCGCATCAAGAAGACATCATTACACATCCAGGTATGGATACTATAAAAGACATGGTATCAGAAATGCCTACTGAAAATCCTGTTGATGAGGTTTTAGCTGAATTTTTAGGCAAACCTGAATTGATGAAGAATGATAAAGAATTGTTTAGGCCTACGAAAGAAAATGGCATAAAAAGAGAGACTGTAACTAAGTCTTTGAATGATACATTGAATGCTAAAGAAATCAAAGTAGATTTGAATAACAGGTTGGCTTTTGTAAAACATTTATTTAATGGAAGTGCAGAAGATTATAACAGAGTGATTTCACAATTGAGTACCATTGATACCGAAGAACGTTCTATTGCTTTTGTTACAAATATGGTCAAACCTGATTATAACAATTGGGAAGGTAAAGAAGAATACGAAGAGCGTTTTATGACTTTGATTGAACGCAGATTCGCCTAAAAAAGAATATCCTATTAAAAAAGGCCTTTTATTTTATATAGATAAAAGGCCTTTTTTATTTAATCGCCTAGATCTGCATACCCAACGGTTTACCTAGAGAAAGTTTAGGTCTAAATTTGTTTGCATTTCTTACCTTGTCATCTATTAAATGAATTCGGTATTTTATGAAAATCCAAAAAATAGGCTATTATTTAGCAACGGGAGTATTAACTATTATAATGATATACTCCGTACAAATGTATCTTCGAAATCCTGAAATGATAGCAGATTATTTTGAAAGTGTGAGTTATCCAAGATATTTAGTTTATCCATTAGCAATAGCCAAAATTTTAGGTTTGGTTGCCATTTGGGGAAATTTCTCAAAATGGCTAAAAGAATGGGCCTATGCGGGTTTCTTTTTTGACATCTCCTTGGCTTTTACAGCACATCTAGTTGTTAAAGATGGTGGTGAAGCTTTTGCCATTGTTGCGTTCATAGCATTACTGATTTCGTATTTTCTTGGAAAGATCGTAAGACCTTAGATTTGTATATGGGAAAATTGTATTTGGTGCCAACTCCAATTGGAAATTTAGAAGACATGACCTTGAGAGCTATTCGTATTCTAAAAGAAGCGGACCTTATTCTGGCGGAAGATACACGTACGAGCGGAAAACTTTTGCAGCATTTCGAAATTACTACGCCTATGCAAAGCCATCATATGCATAATGAACATAGAACTGTTGATCTTTTAGTAAAACGAATACAAGCAGGAGAAACTATTGCTTTGATTTCTGATGCCGGTACTCCCGCAATTTCTGACCCTGGATTTTTATTGACTCGCGCTTGTGTTGAACATGATATTCAAGTGGATTGTTTGCCTGGTGCTACCGCTTTTGTTCCTGCTTTAGTTAATAGCGGACTCCCTAATGATAAATTTGTTTTTGAAGGATTTCTTCCCGTTAAAAAAGGGAGACAAACCCGATTGAAATTCTTGGCTGAAGAAACCCGCACCATGGTTTTTTATGAATCTCCGCATAAGCTTTTAAAGACACTTACCAATTTTATGGAATATTTAGGTGCAGATAGACCTGTATCAGTTTCTCGGGAACTCACCAAATTGTATGAAGAAACGGTTCGTGGAACAGTCGAAGACGTCTTGAAACACTATACCGACAAGCCTCCCAAAGGAGAAATTGTAATAGTAGTAGCAGGAAAAAGTAAATAAGTAAGTCTTGTTTGATTTTGTAAAAAAAGGAGTATTTTTCTTAGAACAATCAATACGCTTCATTGGCCTATGAAAATATCCTTACTCTGTTTTATCACGTTTTGTGTAGCATCAGTTTATGCGCAAAACCTACAAGACAATATCCCTACGGTAACAAATATTAATTTTGACCTTTTAGCTGATGGTAAGATTCATAAACTATGGCTACAGTTGGGAGAAGATGATTTTAGCAACCCAATTTGCGTTCCAATTTTGATTGCAAAAGGAACTAAAAAAGGCCCTACTTTAGGCTTGACAGCGGCGATTCATGGGAATGAATTAAACGGCATACCCATTATTCAAAAGGTATTTGATGCTTTAGATGTTAGTACTTTAAATGGGATTTTAATAGCGGTTCCGGGACTAAACCCTAAAGCGATATTTAACAATCAAAGAAGGTTTATTGATCAAGAAGACTTAAATCGAAATTTCCCAGGAAAGGAAAACGGAAATCGTTCGCAACAAATGACCTTTCAAATCAACCAAAAAATTATAGCTTTAATTGATTTTCAAATTGATATGCATACTGCCAGTTTCGGTAGGGAAAATACTATGTATGCTAGAGCTGACATGAGCAATGACACTTTAGCCGCCATGGCCAAACTTCAAGAACCTGATATCATTTTAAGTAGCATAGGGAAGCCTAGTTTCGGTGCGATAGGCAGCGTTACCATGCGTGCTTTTGCAAATTCTGAAGGCAAACATTCGATAACGGTCGAATATGGAAATCCGCAAGTATATCAACAAGAAATGATTGAGCGAGGTAAAAACGGTATTTTAAGCCTGATGACTTGGTTAAAAATGATTGAGGCAAATGTTTTTATTCCAGAACCAAAGGCAGTCTGCTCAAAATCATATTGGATTTATACTGATAAAGGGGGACTCTTAGAAATACCTGTAACATTAAATGAAAAGGTCAACAAGGGACAATTAATAGGTGTTTTGAAAACACCTTTCGGTGATGAAATAAAGCAATATTTTGCACCTGAAGATGGCATAATCATTGGTAAAAGCACCAACCCTGTAAATATGTCTGGCGGCAGAATAATTCATTTAGGAATTTTAAAAGAATGACCGAAGTGACAGCCCCTTGGCTAATTACATCGTTTACTGTATTCACCGTCTATTTTTTAGACCGATGGGAGAACAAGCATATCAAATCACTCTTCGATTGGGTGCCAGCCATTCTATTGGCATATATTATACCTGCTTTAATTACGTATGTAATGAATGTTAATTACTCGCAAGCAGATATTCACGACTTTAGCAAAGACTACTTTATTCCTCTAGCGATTATAGCAGTTATGAGTAGTTTATCGCTTGGGCAATTAAAAGCTATTGGATGGAAACCTATGGCGGTCTTTGCTTCGGGATCGCTCTTTATTGCCATTTTTCCTGTTGTATTAGGATTAAGTTTATTAGACTCTGATTTGGTTGCAGAAACGCTTATCAATCAAGAGTATTGGAAAGGTATTCCACCTATTGTAGGAAGCTGGATTGGTGGTAGCACAAGCCAATTGGTATTGAAAGAGTTGGTCGAATGCCCAGAGAATATCTTCCTATCCGTCTTGGTAATGGACAATATTTTGGTCAACGTTTGGACGATTTTGATGTTTCAAACCATTAAGAAAAGTAAGTTTTTGAACAAACGATTTAAAATCACCGATATCGGAATGCCTGAAGAGTTAAGAATGGAGACTAAAAACCCATTGGCCCCTTGGCTTTGTGGTTTGATTCTTTTAGTAGCTGTAGTAGCAACAAATTTTATCGTTGACAGTTTTATAGGCAGAGTTGTGCTACTTTCTTTTTTAGGATTAGCACTAAGCAATTTCATTCCGAAATGGAATTTCAAGTTCACGCTGAAAATTGGAGGAATTTTAATTATTATTGTAATGGCCGTTTTAGGTCTCAAATTGCAATTTGATACTTTAGGTTTTAACGCTTCATTTTTAGGATTTTTGATAATTTGGTTACTCGGGCATTTTGTATTTATGGTGATTATTGCACAACTCTTGAATGTGAATATGGCGTGGGTTCCGATAGCTAGTATGGCTAATGTGGGCGGAATTGCTACCGCACCAGCTGTAACCGCTGCTTATGAAAAAAAATGGATGCCCCATGCGATAGTACTTGCTATCTTAAGTATGGCAACAGGAACTTTTTGGGGCATGTTAACCATTTATTTTTTGAAGAATTTTCTTGTTTAATCTGTCATTGCGAGGCACGAAGCAATCTGTTAAATTTCAGCGGAAAGTACACTATGCAAAAACTACTAAAAGAAATAAGAGCCTGCGAAGTCTGCAAAGAACATCTGCCATTAGGGCCTCGACCTATCGTTGCAGCACATAAAGATGCCAAAATTATCATCATTGGCCAAGCCCCAGGAATTAAGGTCCATGAAACAAGAGTCCCTTGGGATGACCCCAGCGGAAGGCAATTGCGAAAATGGCTAGGCGTTTCAGATCAAGTATTTTATGATGAAACTAAAATTGCCTTAGTACCTATGGGCTTTTGCTACCCCGGAAAAGGAAAAGGCGGCGACTTACCACCGCGAACCGAATGCGCCCCTTTGTGGCATCAACAATTATGGGATAGTATGCCGAACTTGGAGTTGATTGTTCTCATTGGCACTTATGCTCAGAAATACTATTTAAAAGGAGAAATGGAAAAAAACTTGACCGAAACGGTCAAGTCATATCAGAAGTATTTGCCTAATTATTTCCCATTACCCCATTCGTCACCTCGAAATCGATTTTGGTTAACGAAGAATCCTTGGTTTGAGAAGGGTGTTTTAAAAGATTTAAAGAAAATGATTTTGTTTCACCTAAAGTGATTTTACATAGTTTGCAAATTATTCAGACCAAGTTCTCGACTGCGCTCGAAATGACAGAATAGTAATGAGAAACCATCAACTAATATTTTGACCCATCATGCTTCCCTTTCTCCCAGCCATGTTTTCCTAAAAATTGGTCTCCACTTTCAACAGCACCTTCTTCGATAGAAGTTCCCATAGAGTCGTTCCAACGGTTGAGGTATCCGAATAAAGAAATAACACCTAACATTTCTACAATCTCACCTTCGTTCCAATGCGCATACAAACGCGCTTTGATTTCGGCATCAACGCCGTTAGGCACTTGAGAGGCTAGTAACGAAAAGTCTAAAGCAGCACGTTCAGCTTCTGAAAATGCAGCATGGGTTCGGTACTCCCAAATGTTATCTAATTGCTCTTGTTCTGCTCCGTAGCGTTCTGCAGCCCGAATGGCGTGGGCTTGGCAATAGCGGCATCCGGTTGCGTTACTGCTAACCCAAGCAATCATTCTTTTTAAGGCAGAAGTCACACGACCTTCATTGGCCATAACTGCCTTATTTAGGTTTATAAAAGCTTTTGAAATAGCAGGTCGATGCTGCATAGTCAAAATAGAATTTGGGCAAAAACCCAAGGTCTCATTAAAGAATTTTGCAAGCTCTGCGGTTTCAGGACTATGCGTTGGATCAAGCGGATTTACTAATGGCATATTATGAAGTTAAAAAGTTAGAAACCTGTCTGCCGACAGGCAGGTACGAGGTACGAAATCAAAAATGAACCATTTTCTAAGGCTCTAAATTATCGTACATTTATCCTTCACAAGAAACGAAAATTTATGGGAGCAACAAATCATATCACGACGAAATGGCTAGGTAATATGGCCTTTGAAAGTAATAATCCTTCAGGGCATACTTTTAAAATTGATATTGCAAAAGAAGATGGAGGAGATGGTAGTGGTTTCCGTCCAAAAGCTTTAATGCTTTCCTCTCTTGCTGGTTGTTCTGGATTAGATGTGGCTTCTTTAATGAAAAAAATGAAATTAGAGGTAGATGATTTTACGATAGAAACCATTGCAATTCTAACTGATGAGCATCCGAAATTTTATGATAAAGTAAGCATGGAATATCATTTTCATGGGGCAAACCTTGAAGAAAAGAAACTTCAACGTGCAGTCGATTTATCTATCGAGAAATACTGTGGAGTAATGGAGATGTTTCGGCAGTTTGCTAAGCTAGAGATTAAAACCATTTTTCATAGTAAATAAAGCTTTTAAAAGCTCCCCTCGTTTTTCAAGGAGGGGAATGAATTCCGCCTGCGGAAGAAAGGGGTGGTAAAGCCCAAGCCATCAGTATTGTCACAAACACTTAGGATTTTAAGCTAGGGCTTGTGCTTTCAACCCCTCCGATTTTCCACAGTAAAGTGGAAAACCACCTCCCCTCGTCTGAGGAGAGGAGCCTAAACATTTTTAGAATAGATTATCCATGCGTTGGACGATAAAACCAAAACCCGAACAAAACAATATTGACCGATTGGCTGCTGAGTTAAAGGTTGATGATCTGATTGCGCAATTGCTTTTACAACGTGGAATTTCTACTTACGATGAAGCTAAAAAATTCTTTCGCCCTGAGCTTTCTGATTTGCATGATCCGTTCTTGATGAAAGATATGCAAATTGCTGTGCAGCGCATTGAAAAGGCGATTTCTAATAAGGAGAACATCTTGGTTTTTGGAGATTATGATGTGGACGGAACAACCTCAGTTGCATTAGTCTCTTCCTATTTATTGAGTTACTATCCAAATGTAGCGACCTATATTCCAGATCGTTATAACGAAGGCTACGGAGTGTCTTATTTGGGCATTGACTTTGCCGAAGACAATGATTTTCCCCTCATTATAGCCCTAGATTGTGGTGTAAAAGCTATCGAAAAAGTCGCTTATGCTAAAGAAAAAGGAATTGATTTTATCATTTGTGACCACCACCGTCCGGGAGATCGTTTGCCAGAGGCAATTGCTATTTTAGACCCTAAAAGAGCAGATTGTGAATACCCCTATGATGAGCTTTGTGGCTGTGGGGTTGGCTTTAAGTTAATACAAGCTTTGGGCTCTCGTCAAGGGGAAACTATTGAAGATTTAATTCCCTATTTAGATTTGGTGGCGACTGCGATTGGTGCTGATATTGTTCCTATAACTGGCGAGAATAGGGTTTTGGCCTATCACGGATTAGAAGTTATTAATGCTAACCCCAGAATCGGATTTAAAGCTATTATCAATCAAGTAAAAAAAACCGTTCTCACGATTACTGATGTGGTTTTTATTATTGCACCTCGTATCAATGCTGCTGGGCGCATGAAACACGGCCAACATGCTGTAAATCTTTTGACTGCAACTGATATGGAGGAGGCCACAACCTTTGCTGCTGGAATAGAAAAATACAATATTGATCGTAGAAGCCTAGATAAAGAAATTACCCAGGAAGCTCTTGCTCAGATTCAAGAAAACAAAGAAGAAGAAGGTTTTACTACTGTTGTTTATAAAGATACTTGGCATAAAGGAGTTATAGGTATTGTAGCCTCTCGATTGACAGAAACTTACTATCGACCAACCCTTGTTTTCACAAAAAGCGGCGATAAGTTGGCGGCCTCGGCACGTTCTGTAAAAGGCTTTGATGTATATAATGCATTACAAAGATGTTCTGATTATATCGAACAATTTGGCGGGCATAAATATGCTGCAGGCTTAACTATGTTAGAAGAACAGTATGGTAATTTTAAGCATCAATTTGAAAAAGTAGTTTCTGAAACTATTGATCCGGCTTTACTTATTCCTGAAATCAAAGTCGATGTCCGTATCGAAATAAAAGATGTCAATCAGAAGCTAATGCGAATACTAAAACGGTTTGCTCCATTCGGGCCAGGCAATATGACGCCAGTATTTATGGCGGAAAATCTTCAAGACTCGGGCTATGCTAAAGGAGTTGGGCAAGAAAGTGCACATCTTAAATTTGCTGTCACTCAAGATGGGTACGGACCGTTGGGGGGAATAGGTTTTAATTTAGGAGATAAACTTTCGCTTATGATCAATAGAAAAACTTTCGATGCTGTTTTTTCCTTAGATGAAAATGAATGGCAGGGGAGCGTAAGTTTGCAGATTAAGTTAAAGGACATTAAATAATTGATAATGCTTGAAGAAAAAGTAAAAGAGATACTCAAAGAAAAATCGAAAAATGCTTTATTGGTTATAGCAGAGAATATTGGGACGAAAGGTTATTCTGGCTTAACTAAGCCAAAATTACTGGAGAAGCTTTTCAATGATTATGACAATCATCCAAGCTTATTATCCGAACTAGGTATAAAGAATCAGAAGAAAATCATAAAACAGATAGTTAAGTCTTTTTTTATAATAGTATTAACTGCTCTAATAGGTGTATTAATAAAACATTATTTTTTCCCTAGTGCTTCAAAAGAGGACATTCAAGTTATAGAAGATAAAATAGATAAAAACGAATTATACAGGGCTGAAATAGAACATTTAGAAAAATATAAAAGGAAGTTTCTTAATGATGAAATGCCAATAACTTATAAGGTTTTTGGTATGCTAAATGGTAAATTTGTTATGAAAGAACAATTAGTAAATAATAGTATTAGAACTAATTATCAAAGTAGTTTTTCATCTGATTTTGAAAATAATGAAGTAACCATCACTCTTTTGATGAAAGAATTTGAATTGGGCCAAGAAACCAATAAGCTATATTTATATGATCTTAATCTTGAACAAACTTTCCCTTTAGTGGAAGATAATCCTTTTGATTTCAATTTAGGAAAATGGGGTGGACAAGTAATTCGCTTTATTTTACTGAAGAGTGATAGAGAGCAACCAATTTTTGCAATTGGGATCGGAAAAGATTAATAGACCTGAAATGAAAATTGAACACATCGCAATTTGGGTTTCAGATATCGAAAAAATGCGACGGTTTTATGTGCAGTATTTCAATGCGAAATCTGGAGAAAAATATGTGAACCTTAAAAAGAACTTCACTTCCTATTTTTTAAGTTTTGCGGAAGGAGCACGTCTTGAACTAATGCATAAACCTGAAATTTCAGCATTAATAAATCAAGATGAGTGCCTAGGATTCATTCATTTTGCAATATCAGTTGGATCAAAAGAAATGGTTGATACCCTAACGAATAAACTTAGGCAAGACGGTTTCAAAATTACAGGAGAACCAAGAACTACTGGCGATGGCTATTATGAAAGTGTAGTTTTAGACGCTGAAGGTAATCGAATAGAAATCACCATTTAATGGCAAAAGTACTAGACCCGTATGCTGCTTTACGTTTTCGGGAATTCAATATCTTTTTATTGGCACGCTTTGCGATGGTTTTTGCATGGTCAATGCAATTTATTGTAATTGAATGGCAGGTATATTCGATGACGAAAGACCCTTGGTCATTAGGTATAATCGGCCTAATGGAATTTTTACCCGCAGTTTGTATGGCATTATTTGCAGGTCATATTGTAGATCAAAAGGAAAAAAGAAATCTATTAATCAAATGTATTTTTGGATTTTCTGTCATCAGTTTTGGGTTATTTCTATTAAGTGACCCCTCACTTTCCTCTGATTTTAGTAGAAGTACTATTTTGTATTCCATCTATTTTCTAGTTTTTCTAGGTGGAATTGTACGGGCTTTTTTAGGGCCGACCATTTTCTCTTTAATCGCTTTGATAGTTCCTAAAAAGGCATATCCGAATGCAGCAACTTGGAGCAGTACTACCTGGCAAATGGCATCTGTATTAGGTCCTGCTTTGGCTGGGTTTTCAATTAGCTGGATCGGGGTTCATTGGTCTATGTGCCTTATTGTTGCTTTTTCAGTTATGGCCTTGATTTGTATTTTAAATATTTCTAGAAAGCCAATTTTAAATCCGAAAATAGGAGAACCTATTCTTCAAAGTTTAAAGGAAGGACTAAAATTTGTTTTCAATACGAAAGCAATATTTGGAGCTTTGACCCTTGATATGATAGCGGTGCTTTTTGGCGGGGCGGTGGCTTTACTTCCCATTTTCGCGCAAGATATTTTACAAGTGGGCTCTGAGGGCTTTGGCGTTTTAAGGGCTGCTCCTGCCGTTGGTGCTGCAATCACTATGATAGGCTCTACACGCTTTCCGATTCATAAAAATGCAGGTAAGAAACTGCTTTGGGCTGTATTTGGATTTGGTATAAGCATCATTGTATTCGGACTTTCAGAGTTTTTCTGGTTATCAGTTTTTGCACTTTTTGCACTTGGAGCTTTAGATGGTATTTCAATGGTAATTCGGCAAACAATACTACAATTGAAAACCCCCGATCATATGAGAGGAAGAGTAGCCTCAGTAAATTCTATGTTTGTAGGATCCTCCAATGAATTAGGAGCTTTTGAGAGTGGCACAACAGCCAAACTGATGGGAACTGTTACAGCAGTAGTCTTTGGAGGAATGATGACATTATTGACGGTGGGGATTACCGCAATTATTTCACCAACCTTTAGAAAACTCGATTTGCAGGCAGCAGTTGAAGAGCACGAAAAAGAATAAGTATTTATACCAAAAACTTAGGGTTTTTCGAGATCAAATTGTTACAATCTATAACAGGCAATTCTTTAAACCTGAGGAGTTAATACCATGAAATATCTAAGCTATAGTATTCTAATATGTCTAATATTTTTGCAAAGTTGTAAAGATGATTGTGAACAATGTTTAACTCCTCCGAGACCTTTTAATTTTGAAATAGTTGACAATACAAGCTTAGAGAATTTATTTGAAAATGGAACCTATCAGCCCGAAGAAATACAAGTAATTAACACCTTAAACGATTCACAAGTTGAATTTACTTATAATGCGGATACTAAACTGATTCAAATCAATTCAATCGGTTGGAAAACAGAAGTTGTTAACCTAAGGCTTAGCATTGCGGGTAACGATATTTTTGATTTTTATGTTGATGCCGAAAGAGAAACGGAAGATTGCTGTAGTTTTACTGAATATAGAGAACTAACAATAAAGAAGTCAGCGTTTAAAATAAATAGCGAATCTGGAGTTTATGTTATTCTTTTGGAATAAAATGGTTTGTAAATGCGCTGGATTCTTCTAATGAGCTAGAGGCTTTTGAAAGTGGTGCAACTGTAAAATTGTTAGGTACTATTATTGCGATGGTTTTTAGAGGAACTATGACTTTGTTGACCGTAAGTATTATTGTATTTAATTCGTCAACTTTTCAAAAATTAGGTACAATGTAAGACGTTTAAGATCATAATAATGACAACGTATTGAATAAAAAAAACCCTTCGTAAGAAGGGTATTTTTTTCAAGTAGGTTTGTTAAAATAGGGACTAATACCTTGATATTTAGTAGGTTAAGTATGTATTTGGGATACATGCCTTAGCATATTAATAACGCCACATTTATACGTAAAGTCTTTTTTTCATTGATTTTGTTGTGTGTTTAGATGAAATTGTTGTGAAAATAGAGATGAGGTGCATTTCATCGATTAAATGTAAATTCTTTATTTGAAACAATAATTCTATTTTGTGTTTTGGTATTCTATCAAAGCGTAATTTTTATTTCGATAACTGTATTGGTTTTTCCAACTTTTAGAAATCTAGACTTAAAATACATGATGTTGAGGATCATCATAGGTATAAAGTATAGCATAAAAAAACCCCTCGTAAGAGGGGCAATTTCGTCAAGTAGGTGTAAAAAAATTGGGACTAATACTTTGATATTTAGTAGGTTAAGTGTGTATTTGGGATACATATCTTAAGCATAGTAATAACGCAACTTTTATTTGAATAGTCTTTTTTTCGATGATTTTGTTGTGAGTATTGATAAAAATGTTGTGAAAATAATAATTGGGTGCATTTCATCGAAGAAATAGATTTAGTCGAATAGAATAAACTATTCTAATTTGAGTCTTGGTATTCTTCTAAATAAAGTTTTTCTCCATCAAAAAAAGCATAGGTGTAATAATTTACCCAATCCCCTAGGTTGGTATATTTCGATTTTCCGTTTAAATCTATTTCTAAAGGAAGATGTCTATGTCCAAAAATGAAATGGTCATAGTGTTGGGCTTCCAGTTTTCGCTTGGCATACTGAACAAGCCATTCTTTGTCTTCTCCTAGAAATTTTGCATCATCATCACCAGAGATCAATTTGTTTTTTACTGAAAAATACTGCGCGACTTTAACACCAATATCTGGATGTAGCCATCTAAAAAACCACTTGGCGACAGGGTTGGTGAATAGTTTTTTCATTCGTTTATAGCCTTTGTCATGTGGTCCTAAACCATCACCATGACCTATAAAAAAAGAAACTCCATTGATTTCGTACTGCTGAGGTGTATGAAAAACAGGAATGTTTAATTCTTCCTCAAAATAACCGTTCATCCAAAGGTCATGATTGCCTACGAAATAGTAAATAGGAATACCTGAATCTGATATTTCTGCTAATTTTCCTAAGGTTCTTGTAAATCCTTTAGGAACAACAGTTTTGTATTCCATCCAAAAATCGAACAAATCTCCTAAAAGAAAAATAGCTCCTGCATCTTGTTTAACCTCATCGAGCCAAGCCACAAATTTCTTTTCTCGAGGCGTACTAGCTTTCATGGTGGGTGCCCCCAAGTGATTATCACTAGCGAAATAGACTTTTTTACCTTGCGAAATATTGATGGTTGTCATTTGATTGTAAAGATAGGAAAAAGCAAAGTCGACTTAGTTTTCTGAAGCAAACCACTCTGCAAATGAAGTTTCAGTCTCTTGTAGTTTCAGAGAATGTAGTCGAATATCTTGAGGCAATCGGGCTTTTATTTTTGCTGCAAAATCAATCACCATATTCTCGCTTGTTGGCTGGTAATCTGCCAAAATAACTTTGTGCCCTCTATCTGTCAATTCTTTTGCTAGCTCTACATGTGGGGTGTTTTTATTAAAAACAGTAGCATGATCAAAGGTATTGACAATTTCTTCTTTAACTATTTTTTTAAGATCACCGAAGTCGATTACCATACCTAATTTAACTTGGGTTATATCTGTTATAGGGGTACCTATAACAGTTACTGACAATTTATAGCTATGCCCATGCACATTTCTGCATTTACCATCATAGCCATATAAGGCATGACCGGTTTCGAAATTAAATTGTTTGGTGATTCTGATATTGCTCATCATATACTATTGAGGGGCAAAGGTAGCGATTCTTTCAAATGAAATAAATCCTATTTTATCGCTTAAACCGTCGTCTAGTTCGAACCCGATTTACAAAATATATGACTACCACAAAGAGTGCTAGTATCGGAAAAACAAGGTCACCGTTAAGAAAATCTAAAATATTCATCAAAATAATAATTGAGTTAGAAGACTAGAACGACAAAAGACTGTGCTTATTATTTTTGGAATTTAGAAAGGGCATTTCTAGTAAACTCAGAAAGCACAAGTCTACCAGTAATGGCAGCGCGATCTAAAAGAAGTTTATCCCAATGAGAAGTGTCTTTCCAAAGCACTTTTTTCCATTCTTCTAGTGCCTCTGGATTATAAGAAGCCAATTTTTCTACAAAAAATTCTAGATCTTTATCTAATTCTTTTACGCTATCAAAAACTTCAGAAAACAGTCCTTTTTCTTTGGCCCAGTATGCGTTTTTCCAATCTGAAGGAGCGAGTGATAGTTCTGAAATTGCGGCTGTTCCAATTTTTCGTTCTACTGCAGGTTCGATGACTAACGGAGCAATTCCAATTGTTAATTCTGATAAGCGTATAGAAGCATCTACTGATGCAAATACATAGTCACAAGCTGAGGCTAAACCAACGCCACCCCCTACAGTTTTACCTTGAACCCGACCTACGATTACCTTTTTACAGATGCGCATGGCATTAATGACCTTGGCAAACCCGCTAAAGAAGACTTTGCCTTCTTCTAAATTAGAAACCGCCATCAACTCATCAAAAGAAGCGCCTGCACAAAAAGCGCGGTCACCCTCTGATTTTAATATGATTACCGAAATATCTGAATTTTCAGAAAGCATATGAAATTCAGCAGTAAGTCGGTCTAAAAGTTCAGCAACAAATGAATTACTAGCAGGATGGCCAAATTCAATGGTAGCTACTTTGTCATTGATATTGGTATATAAACTTCCGTTTGATCTATCAGTTACCATGATGCTTTTGTTAAAGAGTTAAAAAGAAAATGAGTTAATACTTCTTGAATTGTTATGTCTTTGTTTCAACTTCAAAATTAAGGGTTTTGTAATAGTGGTCGAAATTTTCTTCTGAACTTAACGACCAGGGCTGTGCCTCGAATAAGCATCCATATGGTAAAAGCAATCCAGATGCCATAGAACCCCCATCCAAGAAATTTGCCAAGAAATAAAGTGGGTACGAACCCTAGAAAAGTTGCCACTAGTAATGTGTTTCTTAGGTATTTCATTTCTCCTAGTCCTTTGAAAAGGCCATCTAAAACAAAGGCCAATGTATTCATAGGCAACCCAATTATGACAATAAAAAAGATGGAATAGAAGGTTTCTAGAACCACATGTTCATTGGAGAATAAACGCCCAATGGGGTGATAAAAAAGGAATCCGAGTATTACAAGAACAAAACTTACTAGCAAGCCATAAAGGACTATTTTTTTTGACAATTCCCAAAGACCTTTATAATCTTGTGCGCCTAAAAGCCGTCCGCCCATGATATTACCTGCTGCACCATAGCCATCAATAAAAAAGGCAGAAAAGAGCCATATATTTATGGCTATCGTATGTGCGCCAATAAATTCATCTCCTAAACCTGTCGCTTCTCTAACAGCTAAAATCAAAGCCGTATTCAAAGCAATGGCTCGTACAAATAAATTTAAACTCATAAGCACTAACCGACCTAATTCAGGATGCGCCGGAAATTTTAGCTTTAAACTAATATTGGTCTTTGTTATCAATAATATGAAAGCCATAACCGCCATTATACCTTGAGCTAAAAGGCTTGCCCAAGCAGCACCTTTTAAGTACATAGGCTGAATTAATCCTTCAACACCATAAACCAAAGCGAAGTCAAAAATAATATTTAAAACTGCTCCAACGATAGCAATCATCATTGGCCAATAGGTATTTTGAAGTCCACGAAAAATACCCATAACCGCAAAAACAAATAAGGTCAATGGAAAGCCCCAAACGCGAATCGAATAATAAGAAACGCAATATTGAAGAATTTTACCTGAAGCATTGAAAAGCTTAAAAATATCTTCAATAACAAAAATTGTAGCTAAAAGTATTAAAATACTCAGACCAATGTTTAGAAAGATGGCCTGAGCAGGAAGTGTTTTAACTTGATCTATTTTTCCAGCACCTAAATATTGTGAAATGATTGCCGAAATTGCACTTCGGGTTTGACCGAGAATCCAGATTAACATCGATAAAAAGGAGCCTACAATACCTGCTGCGGCTAGTGATTCTAATCCGTCAACAGGAATATTACCCACAATTGCGGTATCAGTAATCGATAGCAGCGGCTCTGCAATTCCGGCAATAGTAGCCGGAATCGCTAGTTTATTGATCGTCTTAAAATTAATAGTGGGGCTTTGAATCGTCATAGGCTACAACACGAGTTCATAGCAATGAAACGGATATTCACTTTGCTTAGGCAAGAAAATATCTTCTAGTTTCTGATACCCGCGAGTTTCATAAAATATTTGATTGCGTTTGTTTTGGCTAAAAGTATCTAGTCGAATAGAAGCAAAACTATTTTCTTTTGCATGATTTTCTGCAAAACCCATTAATTGTTGCGCATATCCTTTTCTTTGGTGATGGGGGTGAACAGACAACCGATGAACGTATATGTTATTGAAATTGGGAGTTAGCCAATTAACCGGAAGGTATTCTTCATCAATACTGGTAGTTAGCACAATGGTTCCAATAATTTGTTTATCATATAGAATATATAAATCACCTCTTTCGATATCTTTTTCAAAAACTGATGCTGATGGATAAGATTCGTTCCATTGTAAAATATCATTTGAAATCATGTGTGCTGCACATGCGTTACAAATGGCGATAATGTCCGGTATTTCTGATATCTTTGCACGACGAATCATCCGTGAAATTCAATTTAATCGTAAATTTAGAATAATAATTAATAATCATTTCGATGAAAAACATTCTTGTACCTATTGGCACTTCAAATACGGGCGAAACCTTACAGTATGCAGTAGCCTTTGCATCTGAATTTTCTGCGCAGATTTTTGTTATGGATGTTTTTGCCGTTTCAGCAAAGACTGGAAGTTTAGCTAATATATCTGAGAAAGTTGCAAAAAGCAATAAACAACGCTTGAAAGAAGTCATCGATAAAGTCGATTCTAAAAATGTGACCATTAAAATTGCTACTTATAATGGTGATATCACGGATGGACTTAAGGAAATAGATAAAGAATTGGGTATTGATCTCATAATTATTGCCCCAAGAAGTAATGCTATCAAAGAAGAATATTATTTGGGATATACTACAGGTAGAATAATTAAAAAGACCAACATTCCGGCACTTATTGTTCCTAAAGCAACTGTTTTCTCTCCTTATAAAACCGCATTGACTGCCTTTAAATCAGGAGTATTAAAGAAAAAACGAATGTTAGAGCCTTTGGTTTCTATTCAAAAAAAGTTTGATATGTTGGTGAATTTACTTTTAGTAAAAACACCTGGCTATGATAAAGATGATTTAAAGGTGAACCCTGCTTTGATGGATATTTGTTCAAATCTTACAATTACAGAGAACCCAACTACGTATCTTGGGGTTTTAGAACATTTTCAATCGCATAAACCAGATTTATTAGTGGTTTTTAGAAGAAAAAGAGGATTTTTTAAAAAGCTATGGGAGAAAAGTACGGTTTTGAAATCTGAATTTTTTGCACCAATTCCGGTATTGATTTTAAGAGTGAAAAAGGATTAGCAATTACATACCCTGGCATTTTGTTAAGGATGTAAAAAGTATTTTCTTTGCCTAAGCCAAAGGGGGGATTAGCCTGCCCGACTGAAGTCGTTCAGGCGGGCTCAGTTGGCTAGAGTGCTAGAATTTATGTCAAATTGTTATTTTATATATGTTCTTTATAATGATGACTTTGATCGATATTATATTGGAATGTCGCACAATGTTGAAAGTCGCTTAATGGATCATAACAAAGGTCTATCTAAAAGCACAAAACCTTATGTTACTTGGACCCTAGTACATAAAGAGCAATTTGAAACAAGAATGGAAGCAAGAACAAGAGAAAAGTATTTGAAATCAGCTGCAGGCCGCAGATGGCGAAAGAAAAATATTAATTTGGGGGATTAGCTCAGCTGGCTAGAGCGCTTGCCTGGCAGGCAAGAGGTCACCGGTTCGACTCCGGTATTCTCCAC
>ENA-ORXR01000248-ORXR01000248.1-marine-metagenome-genome-assembly--contig:-NODE-248-length-83162-cov-17.957646_pt1 | contig 83162 bp, 53 predicted proteins | sample MGYA00237866_ERZ511479 | MGnify/ENA metagenome assembly ERZ511479
TTTTATCAATTTAGCTTGGACTTTTGTTGACTAATTTATCACTTCCTATGAAAAGGGGAGTTTTCGTTCAAACACTATTTAAAGGAGGTTGAGGCAATTGCAAGTCTTGTCGGACAAACAATGATTCATTGAACAATTAAAATTGTGTTACTGGGAAATTAATTTTATATTTAATATAATTTATATATTACAAAACACCTACCTTATGAAAAAAATCTACCCTTTAATTATTGCTTATTTTTGCTTCCTGATCTCAGGTTATTCGCAATCATTTAGCCTAAATCCCTTTGAAACAGACAATTTTGATCTAGGACTTGTGCCAAAACCTGAAAAGTCTACTCCATTAAACAAAGCACCAACAAATGGAATACTTCGGTTGGACTCAATTACTACACTAGATGTTATTGGTAACGTTCCTCCTTTTCGAAAGATATTTTCATATGCATCACAGCATTTGTATGATACGATAACTGTCTATATGTACAAAAATGGAATTTGGGGCCTGCGTCAACAAACAATTTATACGTACGATAGCACTTTCAACTTAATTCAGTCCTTGGACCAACAAGCCTGGAATGCCACAAGCAATGATTGGATGATTATTTATAAATATGATTACACTTATCAAAATAATTTATTGACAGAAAGGATACGTCAGAATCAATGGGACACAACAATTGGTTTCAAAAATATTGAACGATACGAATATAGTTATAATCAAACTGGCGGGTTAATTGAAACCAATTTATTCCAATGGGATGACAACAATCAAAACTGGAGTTTCTATGATGTACGCTATGATACATTGGATGCCCAAAACAAATTACTTTCTAGTACCAGGTACAGGAACGATGGGAATGCAACCGCTATTTACAGATCTGAATTTCAATATGATCAAAACGATATGGTAGAATATATAAAAAGATTGTCTGGCACACTAAATTCTAGCTTAGGGCTGAGTGGTGAAGTTTTCTTTACCAATCAAAATGGATTGTTTATGGAATATGAGTCTTGGGGCTACCTTTTAAATCAAGGCTATGTTCCTATATCCAAATACACGAATGTTTATGACAGTCTATCGAATAGAACGGAGGAGCATAGCTTTACCTGGGAGGTTAATCCTGGGAACTGGAAACCTAATCTTTCATTCCAGAATTTTGTTGACCACAGTTACGAGTATACAGACTTGATTGCAGGATACAGCAATCAGTGGATAAAACATAAACTGGACAGCATTAGTACTACTAATCATGTTGGAAACAGAGAATTTTTGGAAAATTATCACTGGTCTCCTGTTCCGAACTGTAAGTCTGATTTGTCACCTAAAACGACAATAATTCCTAATAATATTAGTGGCGTTGCTGGAGTAGGGATAACAGTACAAATCTCTGAGGTCAACGATTTACCGACGGACGGTTCTCCTATCGAAGTAAGAATACCTGTAGACTCCAGATTCACCTTTAGCTGGGATCCTACGTTAACTATGGTCTCACTTATTCCGGTTGATAATGCGGATTGGTCCTATATGGGGGACAATGGATTGGTTCATACGTTTAAATATACAGGTCCAACGGGGCAAATTCCGGCATCGGGTAAGACCACCTTTGGATTACTGACCACCTATGATCCGCAAGCAACAAGTGGAATTACTACGATCAATGCTACTGTTTATCCCTTTAGTGGTGGAGAAGAAAATCTCATAAATAATTCCAGTTCAGAATCACTGACTTACTTTGATTAATTACTAGGATGATCCTTATAAAACAAGGGGGAAATGTGGATTGCATTTTTTGAAAACTAGATGTAAATAGTGCACTAGTTATTACACGAAATACGACTTGATAGAGGATGCTCAATCATTCCAGTTCTTAGTCCAAGTCATTTTGTAATTCGAAAGTTTCGCTATGTTTTTGGTTGTACTATTTAGCTGCACCAAATGATATCTTTTCCCCCTTATAATCAGTATGTATATACAACTCTTCAATAAATTCTGAGTCTGAACTGTAAAGGTAAACAATCTAACTACTTCACACCTGTAAACACGCCATTGTTTAGGTTCCAAAGTATTTTGTCAATTCCGTTTACATCGCCATCAAAATTATAATCTGATATCAGGTATTTATTGAAATAACCATTATCATTTTTCCATAAGGCCGCATCATTAGCATTGACATCATTTCCAACGACAGAAAAAGCACCGTTACCAGCAAACAGCCCCCAGTTCCCTCCTAATTGTTTTTGACCGAAGCCTGTTCCTGTGCTATAACTATCTGAAAAACGAAAATCGAAGGAAAGCTGTTGATTGGTTATCCCAACCCTTTGCGGCGATAATACAGGAAGATGGTTTCTGTGATAAACAGCCACATACGCGCTATCTATATTAGCGGGAATCACTAAATCAAATGAATGCAGACTCCCGTCTTCCAATAACACCGCAGCGCCCTTTGCAACTTCGCTGTCCGGTGAAAGCGTTTCTCGTAGAGAGACCAGCACCCAATCAACTGTTCCTGTAGGATAGTCAACCGTTGTCCATCCACTGCCTTCTGTTCCACTATAATTCCAGGGAGGACTATGATACGGTTGGTTTGATGGCAGTAGCCCCTTATTAATCAACTCAGTCCTGTGTAATTGCGTTAATTGATCATAAGCACCTTCAAGGAACAATGAAACGTCCACAAAGGTAGGATCGGTTGGAATAAAGTCTTCTTCTATCTCGTGATACGTTTCATTCGTAATAATTGGTTCATTGAAGTCAAAGTAGATAGCGGCATCATTGTAAATCAACGTCCCAGGTGGCAGACTGTCTCTTTGACTGATCTTAAATTTCAAAAAGCCATGAGATAACGGTTCATTGGTAAAAGAGTCAACCAATAGAATGTTGTTGAAGATGAATTTGAGCATATTGCCATTATGGATTTCTAAATCATAAGAATGACTGGAAACACCTAGTAGGAGAGAAGCCATGTCTAAATGGGGTGAAATTGTATCACGGATGACGACCGTAAAGGCAGTATCGGTTCCTGTATTTTGAAAACGAATTTGGTATTCCAAATCATCTCCTGCTTCTATGAAATGCGGATAGCCATAGCCTTCTGGTGCAGTCTGCTTATCATTTGGGTCATAGGAACCACGGACCTCTGTACAGGTAACATCTTCTGTATTCAAGATGTCATTTTCAGGAAACATCTTTATAAAGCCCATACTAAAGCTACCTTGGGAATTGACTCCACATCCTTCATAAGCAAGAGTTGGGGTGTAATCAGCAGGAAAATATCCTGGAGACTGACCTGAACGAAGTCGATAGGTTGAGCCGTTTGCTGGTAATTTAATTGCCAGAGAGTCTAAAGATGCCAATTGGAAAGGTGCTTGTTTTGAAATAAGATTATCCTCAATAACAATATATTCTAAAGGTGCTGACATATTTCCAGCTCCTATATTTCTAATGATAAACGTTAGAGAATCTTGTCCACAATTGACACCTAAATCGGTAATGGATTCGTCCCAATTCGGATTAGAAGTTGTACAAACAGAATCCGATACAATAGTGGCGGATATACAGAGTGTTTGGCCTAACTGAGTCGTATTGCAATTTGGGGTGACGGATACGCTAAAGCTGTCGCATTCATTTATTTCAAGATTACCAATCGGGAATGTAAAGGTATTTCCAACTTGGCTACTCCATGGAATAGTACTGGAATTTACCACCAAATCAGGGTGAATCGTAAGCTCAACAATAGTATTAGAGGAGACTAGAGTTCCATGATTGCAGTAGTGCACCGCATATATATTGGGAAAACACCTCAATAATCTGGGAAGTGCGCCGTTTATTGTAAGATAAGGACAATCGATGTGTGGTATCATGGGAAAATCAGTACTTACGGTATCATTCTGATTTACCTGAATCGTCTTCGTTCCAGTGCAGGATTGCCAGAATTGGCCTATTGGGATCACCCTAAGGTCGTAGGTTCCCGTATCCAATTGAATATCGTAATAACCACTTGAATCGGGATAGTAATAAAAGGAAAAGACACCTTTTGCCTCTAATAGCCAATCATTAATTCCTGGTTCATTTTGATCAAGCGTGCAATTCAAATTGCCATCTCGAAAAATGTTTCCTGTTATATAGTTGTCATAAACAGTACCTTTCCCGTTTAAGTTATAGAGGTATGCTGTTTTAGTTATGGCATCTGTGAATCCAGAAATCACATAACTGCTGTCTGTTGTTAATGTAAGATCGTTAACAATACCCGAAAAAGAATGAGTCCACATAGCATTGCCGAGAACATCTGTTTTTATAACAGTTGCATCAGTACCTTGGTTTGTTGTTAGAAGAAATCCTCCATCTATTGCATTAAGCCCATACGCATATTGAGCATTGCCACCAAGTGGATAAGATTTATTCCAGAGTAAAACTCCATTCGCATCGTTTTTAAAGGCGATCATATCTGACTCATCAATGCTTGTAAATAAGTATCCTCCATCTGGAGTCAAAATGACATCATTCAGTATTAATTGAAAAGGAGTTAAAATGCTTATTCGACTTATGAAATTTCCTTGGTCATCAATTGTGAAAATATCTGCGTTTGTGATGATTCTTAAGGTGTTGTTTGGATCAGAGACTACTTTCAATATACTATTTGGATGCGGTGATGACAACAGTTTTCTCCAAACTAAATTCCCCGAATCATCTGTTTTTCTTATACTTATTCCAAAATTCGGTTCCCAATTAGGTGGAAGTCTTAAAGAACTGCCATTATCAAATGCCTGTAAGTAACTACCATCCTGTGTTTTAGCAAAGTTCACCCTGTTAGCAATATTTGATTCTGCGTAATCTCGATTGCTCCAAACCAAATTGCCAAATGAATCAAACTTCGTAAGGAAAACATCAAGTGTACCCATTTGATATCTGCCGGTGATGACATAACTACCATCCGGATTTTGAATTACTTTATGAACTACGGGATCTAAACCTTCTGGATTATCGTATATCTTACTCCATTGTAAGGCTCCCTCTTTATCTACCTTTACAAGATTTAACTTACTGTTGACGCGAACTTGTCCCGTTTCGTGATCCTGACGGCAGAAGAGAACACCTCCATCTATTGTAGGCGTCATGATCGTAAACTTGCTTGACAAGGGGAGGATATTACTTGAATCTTTATGAGGATATATCTCTTTCCATCCTTGTGCTAGGATAGGGGAATACGTAATGCACAATAGGATAAGACTGGTAATCCAGGTAATAGATGCGATGTTTGTAGTAGTTGTTTTCATATCTTTGAATTCTTTTGGACTAAAAAAAGCGCTACTTTTCTTGTAGAGATTAATAGCTAATAATCAATACTTTATCATTCAAAATAGACCAATGTTGATCTACCAATCTTCCATATTTCACTACATCCACCACCTGTGAACAGAGGAAGACGTAGACCAATAGTAGTTTGTCCATCTGTATTTTGGGGATCATACATCGCTTCCAGACCAAATGAGATAGAACCATAAGGAGGAATTGGAGTCGTTGGATTATATTCGAATAAATGCATAATACCACTGTCTCCTATATAGCTCCAATCCGCATTTTGAACACTTCTCATAGCAGCGGTTTGAAGTCCCTGATTCCAGGTAAACGTCCATCTGGGATCAGAGGGAATTTGCGCCTGAATTTTTGTGCCATCCGTTGGAAGATTGCCTGTATTCACAACACGCATAACCACTTCAAATTTTGAATATCCGTAAATCGAATTTGGCAGGGTGAATACCTGTGGAATCAATTCAGGTGCTTGTTCATTGAAGATACCATCACAATCATTATCTAGTCCATCACAAATTTCCGGTGCTCCCGGATAGACATCTGCATTGTGATCATTGCAATCGGCAGGAGATAAAAAACCATCACCGTCCTTATCTATCGGTCTCAAGTTTGACAACCAAATCACTTTGTTTGAGCCGCAAGTGACAATATCCATATCGCCATCATTATCTAAATCACCAATTTTTAAATCATTAATTTGAGGTATATTGGCAAAAATTTTAGGATAGGAGGAGTAGTACCTATAGGGAAAATTTAAGATTTGTTCCGGATTCTGATTATTCACCAGCAGTATGTTTTTTATGCCATTACCATCTATATCTTCTACTGCTAAAAGATCATGATCTCTAACATTATAGTACAAATGCCCAGGCGTATCAAATAAACCATTTCCAAGACTCACACGGTATCTTGCGTTATAGTCTGATAGAAAAACCAGATCCATTTTATCATCTCCTGAGACATCTTTTATAAAAACGCCTTTAATTCGTATGGCATTTGCAAATAAAATTATTGGAGTACTAAAGATGCCTGAGCCATTATTTTTAAGCCATACAATGTTTTCACCATCTTCCGTTAGCAAGTCCGCATCACCGTCATGATCGAGATCACCTAATGCTATATGGTTAGCATTTATGGTAGTTATAGCTGTTCGGGCCCCCCAAATTCCATTGCCCAAATTTTTATACCATCCAATTTCAGAAGTATCAGAAATAACGGCAAGATCTTCCAGTCCATCACCATCCAGATCAGCTGATTGAATAGCGCTAGGGGCAAGAATTGCGTTATCAATGATCATTTCGGTGGAAAAGGAGCCATTTCCAAGATTTTGAAACCAAGAAACCTTGTTGTTTGAATCGGAATAAATCACATCAGGGAAACCATCCGCATTTACATCTTCTGAGATAAGTTTGACCGGATTTACAGATGAAGCGATTGTCTGGGTACTGAAATTGTTTGGTGCCAGATTTTCAATCCAAACCAGTTCTGAGGGAAACACAGCAATAACATCAAGATCATTGTCTGCATCTACATCAGTCAATTGAATTTCAGAAGGGTTTTCACCGCTATTTGCAATGGTGTTGGCGTTTGAAAAAGGCTGTGCCATCAATAGACTACAAGAAACGTTGATTAGGAAAAGTAAAGGTAAATGTTTCATAGTAAAGGTTTTAAACTTTAATGAGATTAGGACTAAAAAGGTCTGCTATCTGTTTAACTACATTCAGACTAAAAAAATCGTATTGTGAAAGTCTGAATATTTATTTATTAATAAAAGGACAGATTCCTATATTTACAACACTAAAAAATCGTTAATTGTGAATTTTTAGATTGTCTATCAATAGCTTATAAAGAATTATACAGCATTTTATGGAAACAACTAAATTATATCTCACCCTAAAATCGTTGAGCAGAGAGGAACTTCGGCTATTTCATCACTTCCTTAGTTGTAATTTATTTAATAAAAGGAAAGAAGCTATTCGTTTATTCGCATTATTAAAAAGGGAGTTAAACACTTCGAAGCCATCAGTAAACAAGAAAATGATATACAGTAAACTGTATCCGCAAAAGTCTTTCAATGCAACAGAATTTCTAAATTTAATGTCCTACCTTTCCGGACCATTAAATCAATTTCTTGCCTTCCAGAAACTACATGCGCATCGTGAAGATGAGTTAATAGCCTTGTGCAGAGCCTTTCGGGAACGCAATTTATTTACCCAATTTAACATCACCCTCAAAAAAGCAGATACCCTGCAACGCCATTCTAAAATTCATGATAGTACGTTCCTTTATCGAAATTACCTTCTAGAACATGAACGTCAACATACTTCCAGTCAGAAAGGCAGAGCACAGACAACTAATTTGGCAGAAGCAGCGCATAGCCTCGACATCAGTTATTTCGCTACTCGACTGCGACAGAGTTGCTACATGTTGTCGCATCAAAATATGTCTAAAACGACGTATGACTTATCAATAGTGGAGTATATCCTTGCTGAGGTAAAAGAGAAAGACTTATTGCATATTCCCGCTATCGGTATTTATTACTATTGTTATCTAGCTCAGAAACAACCGAATAATGCCACCTATTTTAAATCTTTCCAACATCTTCTGATCACCAATGCAGTGTTGTTTACGATCGTGGAGATGAAAGATATATATTTACTTGCAATCAACATTGCTATTAAACGCTATAATCAAGGGCATAGGGATATCGTACCGGATTTGCTTGAGTTGTATCAGTCAGGGATTGATCAGAAGATTTTGTTGACCAATAATATCCTTTCCAGATTTACATACAAAAACGTTGTGGTGTTGGCCTTAACTCAAAAACAGTTTGATTGGGCGGAATCTTTTTTAAATGAGTATGCTAACTTATTAAAAAAAGATTATCAGGAAGTAATGCAACAATACTGCCTTGCTAAATTTCATTGTGAAAAGAAGGAGTTTGATTCGGCTTTGAGTTACCTCTTTCTTACCAATACTAGTGATGATGTATACATTAATATTGATACAAAGATCCTACTTGCCAGAATTTATCATGAACAACATAATCTCGATGCCCAAATGGCATTAGTGGAAAGCTTTAAAAAGATCTTGAATCGAAAAAAGGAAATCCTTGGTTACCATTATGATACGTATAGGAATTTCCTCCACTGCATCAATAAACTGACTACGTTAAACCCTTACAACTCTATGGATCGGTCTACCTTGCTAACTGAGATTGTAAACATGCAGCCGCTTCCTGACAAGCATTGGTTTATAAAGCAGTTGTCGAAACAGGATTAATTCTCAAGTAGGACCGTTTTGAGTAGTCAGACTTCGAGGTAAGAACACGGAAAGTGTGTTTTGAGTCCTGCCTTCCGTTGCACAACAGGCAGGCCTGAACGTTATTCAATTTGTCAGCTTGGGGTTTCGTTTCCGTGAATCTTCAAACCCGAGGAAAATATAAACATTCCATCCCAAACTATTTCGTAATATCCTCCGCATAAGTAGGCGTCATCCGATGTTGGGTCGCCTGCTCATAAGAATAAGCGATTTCCAGCAATTTGCCCTCCGTCCAGGCACGTCCAAATATGGAAATGCCAACAGGCATACCGTCTAAATTGCCCATCGGCACCGTAATGCTTGGATAGCCAGCGATGGCAGCAGGAGAGCTACTAAACACTCCAAATCGATCACCGTTGATAAGGTCCGTTTTCCAGGCTGGACCACCAGTCGGTGCAACAATAGCGTCTAACTGGTGTTGTGCCATCACTTTGTCAATGCCGTCTTCACGACTCATCTTTAAGGCTTTAGTAAGCGCTTCCTTGTATTCTTTTTCGTCGAGATTGCCCTTGGCATTCGCTTGTTGCAGCAAGGCGTGATCAAAGTAATGCATAGATGCGCTATCTGCCAATGTCTGCTTGATTAAATCATCCAAACTCGTGACTACAGCCTTGTCTCCAAGGGATTTGAAGTACTTATTGAGTCCATCCTTGAATTCATACAGCAATACTTGAAACGAGTGTCCTCCTGCTTCTGAATTAAGAACATCATCTACTTCTATGATTTCAGCTCCTTGGTTACGCATCGCTTCTACTGCCGTCTCCATTACCCCAGTCAGCCGTGCGTGGCTACCGAGGACAGATTTGTAGTAGCCGATTCGCTTACCTTTCAACCCATCCCTTTTCAAGTATTTAGTGTAATCTGTTTGCGCTTTACGGTCTGCAGCCATCGTCTTCTCATCCGTAGGATCTTGCTCCGTTAATGCGCCTAAACAGATAGCAGCGTCAGTCACCGTACGCGCCATTGGTCCTCCAGTATCCTGAGTGTGTGAAATCGGAATAATCCCAGTACGGCTGATTAGTCCCACCGTCGGCTTGATACCGACAATGCCGTTGTTATTACAAGGGCAGACGATGGAGCCATTGGTTTCCGTTCCGATGGCGATTACACAAAGATTGGCGGCAACCGCAACACCTGAACCCGCACTTGAACCGCAAGGGTTTCGACTGAGATCATAAGGGTTTTTGGTTTGCCCACCCAAAGCACTCCAGCCGCTTGAGGAGTATTCAGAATGGAAATTGGCCCATTCACTAAGGTTCGCTTTCCCGAGTATGACAGCTCCTTCTTTTCTGAGCTGCGCGGCTAACTTGCTATCTTGGAGCGGGAAGGAGTTTTTCATCGGAGTGGCGCCTGCAGTACACGGCATTTTGTCCTTGGTATCGATATTATCTTTCAGGAGGATGGGAATACCATGTAAGGGTCCACGCGTTGTACCATTTTTCACTTCTTGGTCCAACTGTTTAGCGATGTCGAGTGCCTCTGGGTTGATTTGGATGATGGCATTAAGCTCAGGACCGTTGTCACTGATTTCCTTGATCCTGTCCAGGTAATATTGTGTCAAGTCTGTAACTGAATACGTTTGGTTTTTGTAGGCGGTGTGGATTTGCTGGATCGTGATTTCCGGATCGACTTTCATCTGATTGTTTTTTGACGAATTACATTTCGACGAATTGGTCGCACAACTCAATACACTAAGGATGGTGATGGCCCATAACCAATAGGAGATTTGTGTTTTCATAGTTATGCTGATTGTGGTTTAAGTATACAAGGTTAAGATATGGAAACTTTTCTGGAATGTTGATTATCAAGATGCTATTTGTGGGAGTTTTTCATTAAGTGTTTGATTATTGTTATGTAATTAATTGGAATATGATAATTTTTTCTTATTTTTAATAAAACAATTACTATGACTTTATCAAAATTATCTTCACTAATCCTTCCTCTTATTTTTCTTCCAATTTTTTCTTTCGGTCAAGCTTGTACAGCTGCCCAAGCACAAGTTGACCTTGATATAAACAATGTTTCCGCAATACTTTTAAGTGGAGGAGATATGTGGTGGGACTTAACAAATGGCAAGTACATCGTACCAAAACCATTACCTGGCGGTACCCCAGTCGCGGCAATGTTCACTTCCTCGCTTTGGATAGGAGGAGTAGACAATGCTGGTAACTTAAAACTTGCTGCCCAGACTTACAGACAATCGGGTGATGACTATTGGCCAGGCCCTATTATCAATGGTGCCTCACCAATCTGCAGTCAGTGGGATCAACACTATGTCGTTTATGGTGATGAGATTGCTTTAGTACGGTTGGACTTTTTGGATGATGGCAATGTCAGTTCTGTACCTGTCAATATGCTGAAATGGCCCGCTCGTGGAAACCCTTATTATTCCAATCATTTCCCTAATGTCTTGCCTAATCAAGATTTGGCTCCTTTCTATGATCAGGATAACGATGGAATCTATGATCCTTACAATGGTGATTTTCCAATTGTAGGAAAACAAGGCTGTGATACACTGTATGCAGATCAAATGATTTGGTGGGTCATTAATGACCTTGGTAATCTACATACCCAAACAGGTGGTGCCCCAATCGGTGTTGAAATACAAACAATGGCCTATTCCTTTATCAGTCCACCGCTTGATTATAGCACGTTTTACAATTATACAATAATAAACAAGGGGGTAACTTCTTTAAACGATACGTACATTACACAATTTTCTGATCCTGATCTTGGATGTTGGGACAATGATTACATTGGCAATGATTCAACGAGATCCATGGGGATTGTTTATAATGCAACAGCTACTGATCCTAGTTGTGCCTCTGTAGGTTATGGAAATTCCATTCCATTGGTTGGAATCGACATGCTTAGTAGTCCCGATGATGACAATGGTGTACCTCTAGGAATGACTTCCTTTTTTTATTTTAATAATGATTTTTCACCTCAAGGAGCGCCTAGTAACCCTGGTGAATATTATGGATATATGAATGGTAAATGGAAAGATGGTTCACCAATTGAATACGGTGGTGATGGGTATAATGAAGGTACCTTTCCTACCTCACATGTTTATTCTGGTAATCCAAAAGACCCGAATAGCTGGTAAGAGTGTACCGCAAGCAACGCTCCTGGTGATAGAAGAATGTTAATGTCTGCTGGTCCATTTACACTTTTACCTGGAGCAATCAAGAGAATGAGTATTGGAGTATTATACACGCCTAATGTTGCGTATCCATGTCCTGATTTTCAACCTTTATTGGCACTTAGTGATAGCACTCAGGCGCTTTTTGATAACTGCTTCCTGCCAGGAACTCTACTTTCAAATGAATTCCAAGAAAATAGCAATCAGGTCAAACGATTAGAAGTATTTCCTAATCCGGCAAGCTCAAATACTACACTGACTCTAGAGAATTTGCTGCCTGGAACTACTATTGAGTTATGGTCCCTAAGCGGAGTCTTGATCACTCAAATTAACAATGAAAACAAGGAACAGATTAACATTAATCTAGGAAGTTTATCTTCAAATCTAAGTGCTGGACTATACTTTTTAACAGCCAAAAAAGAAGGCCGCTATGAGAAAGTAGTAAAAATTTCGATCATTGATTAAGGGAGTAAGCAGGTGATGTTGTAAGCTTCGAAAATACTTGAATTTTCCACAGTTAAAGCTAATTCATTAGCTTCAACGAAAACTTCTATATTATAAAAAGCTATTGAATAACAAACATTTATACATACTTTTTGTTATGGAAAGCGATGTTTTTTAAGTATTTTGCATATGATATAATATCACCCTATTTAATTCCTTACTTTATGTATAAATTACTTGGATTTCTGTTTTTAAGTTGGCTCTTTCCTTCTAATGAAATTGATAAACAAAGCGATTACCTTCCAGTTCCTGAGGTTGCCAATTGTGGTAATCTTGTAATAGATCTGATTGAAAATGCGCCAGTTTCAGCCGTACTAAACAATGGGGATTGGAGTAATCCGAATACCTGGAGTACAGCCCAAGTACCAGGACCAGCGGATCAGGTTACCATCCCTGACAACATCAAAGTGTTCTTGGATATGCAAAATGTAACCGTTAGACAGCTTACCATTAATGGAACCTTGCAGGTGAACCGTAACCAAGAGGTCAACCTCACCTCCGATTGGATTGTCGTCAACGGTACAACAGCCAAGTTGGATTGGGGAACTGCAACAGACCCATACCTAGGAAAGGCCGTTATCACCCTTAACGGTAATGACGAGAATTATGATTATGCAGGGATGCTTGGTAACAAGTTCCTAGGAATCATGGGTGGCGCGACATTGGAGATGCATGGGGAAACTAAGCGCTCCTGGACTAAACTCAATCAAAAAGCAGACATCGGTGCCAATCAAATCACATTGCTGGACGCCGTTAACTGGGAAGTAGGGGACCAAATCGTCATCGCTTCTACAGATTTTGATCCACACGAAGCAGAAAAAAGAACGATCACTGCCATTTCAGCCAACTCAAAAACGCTTACACTGGATGCCCCCTTAGCTTATATGCACTGGGGAACCCTTCAATCCTACAAAAACGGCACTAAGATATTAGACGAGCGCGCAGAAGTGGGGCTACTGACCAGAAACATCAAAATTCAGGGCAATGTAAACTCTGAAACGACCCTTTTTGGTGGTCATATCATGAGTATGATTACCAGTACCGTAAAAGTAGCAGGCGTTCAGTTATATCGTATGGGACAAGCAGGCGTACTTGGACGCTATCCCTTTCACTGGCATTTGTGCAAGAATGCTACTGGACAATACTTAAAAAACTCAACCATAGAAAAATCTTGGAACAGGGCTGTCACTGTTCATGGTACTGACAATGTATTGGTAGAGGACAATGTCGCGTATGATCACATTGGGCATGGCTATTTCTTGGAAGATGCTTCAGAAACGGGCAACTCGTTTATTGGCAACTTAGGACTGGTATCACGTGTTCCAACAGCAACTCAAGCAATTGAAAAACATGATATTGTAATTAGAAACGGACGAAATTTATCTCCAGCAACCTTCTGGATCACTAATAATGAAAATAGCTTTGAAGGGAATGTCGCTGCGGGGTCTGAAGGCACTGGCTTTTGGTTTATTACTCCACAATATGATTTTGGGGGTCGACGACCAACAGTTAATCTATTCGAACAACCATTTACTAAGTTTGATAACAATGTAGCGCACTCCTGTCTTGCACTTGGAGTCGCATTTAATGGAGAATTCAATGCAGATAATTCTGTCAACCCTTTAAATACAACAAAGACAGTCGCACCTAACCCACATTTTTACAATAATTTAATTTATAAAAATGAAGGGAATGGGCTGTGGACGCTCACGAGAGCAGCGATTTATGAGGATTGGATTTTTGCCGACAACGGCGCTTCTACCTTTCACGTCTTCCATCAAACATTCAAGGACAACCTTTTTGTTGGAAGATCTGCTAACTATGGAACACTAGTAGGGGCAACGGACATTTCATTAGGTTATAATCTTCCTAATGATTTGATTATCCAGAGACACTCTCGTTTCAATGCCTTTGCTTTTTATGATGGCCCGCTGGGATTAGAAAACTGCCATTTTGATGGTTTTGCTGATGAATATTCACAAATCATGCAAATCCTTGGTGCAGCGGTGGTTTCCTGCTCTAGCTATTCAAGGAACATTACATTTGGTCCAAATGTCGATCCCGATAAAATTCTTTCCTTCCTATCTACAGGTCGCGATGGATTTCGTGGGATTAACCATGCAGATGGAAATAATACCTCTGTTTTTAATGATTTGGATAACTCAATGACGGGTAAAATTGGTGCCTATTCCGTAAATATTGTACCTCCTAATACTTATTATCCTTACGATAAAGATTACTTTAAGGAACCAGGTGCCACATCGGAACCGCTCTGGGATGCTTGGTATAACCCAACAGCAAAATTTGGAATCGTTGAGGCAAAAGGCGTAACTGTTCCGTTGAAAGAAACGAATATTTATACTACAAGAATCAAGAACGGTCAGAAATTCACAACGAGTTTAGAAGATGCTTCCAAGGCAAACGCCAATCATTGGAAAATTCTAAGTATCATGAATGACGGTTATCACTACGTTATACAACCGACTGAAGTGTCTAAGTCTTACCGATCCATGAAACTGAGTAATGTGGGACCAGGAGAATATCTAGATGTTGATATTATCAATGTTCCCAATGCAGTAGGCATTTCGAAGTTTACTGCTGGAGATCCTGAGCCATTAAGTGGTTATCCTTCGTTAGCCGCCTTGCGCAGTCAGACAACACAAACAGGATATTTCGTTGATGATAACACCATCCATTTGCGTTACGTAGCCACCAATGCCAATAATGTGTATGGCACTAGCTACCGAACAGCAGAATCTGTTTTATTTAACGTGATTTGGGCAGATGCGTTAGCACAAGATTGGTTTAATCAAGGTGCGGTACCAATTGCAGAATATAATACAGGAGTAGACAGTCGAGGCTCATTAAGCCAAAACGGTGATTTACCGCTAAGTACGATTACCGCTTCAGGAAACAACCAGTTTAATGTATTTAGTGTTTACAATGATAATGATGCTACCATTGAGTATACAGATTATAAGCTAGACATCAATCATCAGGTTTGGACTGGATCGCCTACACTCAATATTAATTTTGCAGGCAATTGGGCACCACAGGTTTGGATTAGAGATGGTACAACCAATCATTTCTTAGGTCTATTGAACAACGGGAATAATGCGCTGTCCTTAGCGGGACTACCTTCAAAACTTTGGGATGTCAATCAAATTCTCCTTCGTTTTTATGAGGACAAGAAAATCGGAAATGGTCCTTCACCTACACTCATCAATATTCACGAGATAACCCTTGGTAATGGGCAAAAAGATAGTGATGGTGACGGTGTGATTGATGAAGATGAATTGGTACAATGCAGAGACCCTCAGAATTCAGAAGATTTAGGGTTTAATTTTACTATATCTGATTTAGGCTGGACGAAACAAAACGTTACTGCTCAAAACTTTACCTCAAGAGAAAACTGGGTGATGCGTGTCGATTTTCAAACTGACCCAAGAATAGAAAGAACAGGTTTAGACTTTCAAGGAACGGACTTCTCAGAAATCCATGTGCGGTTTAAATCTCAGCTTGCTCAAAACGTAGAGTTGTATTGGGCAACCGCTGCTAATCCTAGTTTTGATACTACTCGAAAAGCAGTCTATAATTACACCTCCACAACAGATGAATGGGATGTCGCAGTTTTTAATATGTCCAATGATCCCACTTGGACAAGCGCAAACATTACGAAACTTCGCTTCGATTTTCCTTCATCCGCTACAGCAAGAGTGCATACCGTCATTGATTACATCCGTAGTGATAAAGCTACGATAGTAGCTGCTGAAGCTCCTGCAGGTGGTTGTACTAGTGGTACTGAGTTTAATGCTACGGTTGTTAATCCAAACCCTGCTGATCTCTTTCAGTGGCAATACAAGGATATGAACAATAACTGGATAGATGTTATAGGAGAAACAGGCGAAACAACGACTACACTGATCACGACTACAAATGTAGACAGACCACATAAAATTCGCGTAGAGAGAAATGGGTGTGAGCAATTTAGTGATCCAGTTACTTCACCTGGAGCTATCCCACCACCAAGTGTATCTGTACCTTCAAACACCAGTATTTGTGCAACAGACGATCCGTTAGCACTTGTTGCTACGCCTGAGGGTGGCGAGTGGTCTGGCAATGGCTTGGTAGGAAATCCCATTTATATCAACGTAGGTGGACCCGAAGTTACCTTAAACGGGGTAAATTGGTTGGCAGATACTTATAATAATGGAGGAGCCATATACAGTTATCCTGCAACCACTCAAATTGAAAATACAGCTTTCGAATCCTTATACCATACAGAACGCTATAACGGAGGTGCTTTAGAGTATAATATTCCTGTTCCTAATGGTAAATATCTTGTCCAGCTGTTTTTTGCAGAAGCCTGGCCAACAGCTCACAACAATGGTGTGCGAGTATTTGATATTAATGTAGAGGGCAACGCGATTGCGTCAAACTTTGATATCTACGCCGCAGCAGGACCAAATACGTCAGCCATAGTAAGCACGATTGCCACAATTGCTAATGGAAATCTTGATATTGATCTTGTTGCAGTGGTGCAAAATCCCAAGTTGAACGCAATTGCCATATTACCTAGAAGCTTTGACCCTTCTACTACAGTTGGCACTCAAATAATGGTATATGACTACATGGATCATGCCACCGCCTGTACAAGCACCGGTGATTTTACGATTACTGTAGCGGCTGCTCCAAATGTTACCGCGGCAGGAGGTACAAGCGTTTGCGCAGGACATGAGGTAATATTAAATGGGAGTACTTCAAGTTCAGGTGCCAGCATTGATTATACATGGTATGTTGCAGGAACGAATACAGTGGTCTCCAACCTTCAAAATCCAACAGTCACGCCTACAGCCGATACTGATTATGAGTTAGTGGTTACGGTTGACGGTTGTGAGTCTCCACGCTCCTCAATAGTTTCGATTGATGTTGACCCCACCAATGCCGTTTGTTTTACGTCTAAGGCGCTGTTAGAGGGTCCATTTGGCACAACAGTCATGGCAGACGATCTTAAAGAAGGGGGGGTGTTGCCAACTTTAGAACCTTACACAGCCTTAGGCTTCTCGATAACCGATAATGCTGGTTTAAACGTTCCTGCTGGAGTATTCACTGGTACAGGAGCAAATACAGATATTGTAGACTGGGTTGTAGTTCAATTAAGAGATAAAAATAATCCTGCTACTGTTGTGGCTGCAATGGCGGTACTCCTTCAACAAAATGGAGAAATCGTAAGCTATGAAGCAGGGCGTAAATCGACTGTGCTATCGTTTACTGTACCTCATGACAACTATTATCTAGCAGTCGTTCACCGCAATCACTTACCTGTAATGACAGCGAATCCTGTAGCATTTACTGGAGTATCATCTGTTTTTGATTTTACCGCCACTACAATGAGCACATATGGTACTGGAGCAAGGAAGGAACTTGCAACTGGTCTCTGGGGACTCATTTCCGGTGATGTCAATAATGACAATGTGGTCAACGCTTCCGACAGAAGTGACGCTTGGAATTTCAGAAATCAAACAGGTTATTTAATGCAAGATGCTACGCTAAACGGAGTAGTGAATGCAGGTGACCGTAGTGAGCTTTGGAATAACCGAAATCGATTTGGGGTAATCAATAAATATTAGTGTTTAGTGATTAGTGTTTAATGATTATCGAACTGTAATGTAAATAAGGGTGACTTGGTAGCGTTGTCACAAGGTTATCATCCTATGTGTGGGGCTTTTCATTAATCATTATTTATTAATGTTTAAAGACCCTTTAAAAAGAAAAGACATAAGCATCCTTAAAGTCAATCTTACAGTGATTAATCTCATAGTGATTAATGTTTAATGAAAAAAGGCACACACAAAAGATTTTAGGTTTCATGTCTACGCTACCAAGTCACCCCTAATCCAAATATTGTTCATTAATCACTAAACACCAATCACTAAAAAATCATTCAATCAATATAAATCCTGCCCAATCTACAGGCTCATACCCCTCGTTTCTAAGCGCTGCTTTGGCCTTACGTAATGCTGTAGCAGGATCTTGCTTTTTCTGTAATAGATTGGTATAAAAGGCTACCATCAAGTCCTTTGTAGCTGTATCATTGACATCCCAAAGACTGGCGATGACGTAGTTGACTCCAGCCAATTTGAAGGCGCGTTGTAAGCCAAATACGCCTTCCGTATTATGCACATTCCCCAGCCCTGAGCTACAAGCTGACAGTACTACTAAGTCTGTGTTTTGCAAATCCAACTCAGTGACTTCTAGAGCAGTGAGGATACCGTCTTCGCTAGAACCTAGAATTCGTTTACCCTTCGTCCAAGTTTCGTTAGCACCATAGAGCATTAAAGCAGAACGTTGCAAGGGGTTTTCGGCAGACCTTAGGCGATCACGGCTGTTCAAGTGGCGATCGGGGTTTTCTTTTTGCATGGAAGGTAAAAATATTCCATGCGTTGCAAAATGAAAAATACTTGGCGCCTTATCCTTTATGAAATACTGTAAAGTATCCTCCGAAGCTGCAGCAATAGTGAGTAGGCTTGTTTGAATACCTGCTTTTAGACTGGTACGATTAATTTCGGTAACTTCCTTCAGTGTTTCTGGTAGTGGCAGGATACCGTTACGAATGTTTCGTTTTTCATCTACTAGAGCAATTGTATTCTCGTGATCTTCATGCTTGTCTTTATTGTCTAGGTCATATAGAATGTGCCCTAATAGTACCATGTCTTTATAAGTGGTTACTGCTGGTTTTTCTTTGAGCATATCACGTATAGCGGAGTAATAGTGAAAATTATATCGAACTGCTAAAAACTCATTCTCCGTATCCTGTAAAGACTCAAAAGGGATCCGGTGTAAGATGCCAGAAGGTGAGATATTTACTGTCTTAATACCTCTCAAATAGGGTTCTAATGGTTGCCAGAGCGTTTCATAAAGCGCTTTTCTGGTTTTTCTATTGGATAAGTAATTGGGGCGTTCCTCTGTATCTGTATTCAGTGACTTCGCTAAAGTGGTTGCATCTGTGATTCGCACAAACTGTAGATTGGTATAGCCTTTCTGGATAACTTGAGCATAGTATACCCATAGTGAATCCTTCTTTTCATATACTTCAATAAAGCCGAGTACGACTTCATCAGTTAGGAGATTATTTTGAATGTCCTGCCATTCAATTATTTTAGAGTTAAGTTTGGATTTGAATTGGGGATGTTGAAGTATTTTGGAGGATAAGTTGGCTTGTTCTTCGCGAATTTTTAATAGATCCCATCCCTCTTCTTTGCGTTCTTCATCTGTTAAGTATTCAACATCAGTAATTTGTTTATTAAGCTCATTTAACTGCTCATATTGAGCAATTAATATAGAATCATTAGTTTTTTTAATAAGTTCCTTAGCGGAAATAGCATAATCCAAAGCGAGCGATTTAGTATTGAGTAATAAATTCGTTGCAAGATGTTTTGTAGACTCGGTGCCTTTAGTGGCTGCAAATGAATAAAAATCAGCACTCATTGAGGTAAGTGTATTTGAATATTTTATACGCTGGTCATTTGGCAAAAATAAGTAGGTTGATTTTAGTCGTGCTACAACATTTGGAACCACTATTTGCCAAAGAGAATCGGCTGCTTTATAATTATTATTATTCTCGTTTGCAACAGCTAAATTATAGTAAGTTTCTGTTACATTTGGATGCTGGATATCGAACACTTCAAGCCAAATATTTAATGCTTTTTCATAAAAGTAAATCGCTTTTTCGTAATTACCCATGGAAGAATTTACAGTTCCTAGACTTTTGTACGATCCTGCCACATTGGGATGATTTTTACCAGCTGTTTGAAACCAAATATTTAAAGCTTTTTCATAAAATTCAATCGCTTTTTCATAATCGCCAGTAGAAGATGATACAGTTCCTAGACTAATATAAGAATAGGCTACGGCAGGATGAGTATCACTAAATATATCAAGTTTAATGTTTAACGCTTTTTCGTGAAAATTAATTGCTTTTTCGTAATCGCCTATGATTTCATAGGTGTTACCTAAATTATTATAGGTTCTTGCCACATCAGGATGATTTTCATCAATTGATAAAAGCATATTATTTAATGCTTTTTTGTACAAAAAAATTGCCTTTTCGTAATCTCCAGTCGCGTAGTACACTAAACCTAAATTATTATAAGATGATGACAATTCATGGTGGTTTTCTCCCAATGTTTCAATCCTATCATCTACTGCTTTATTATGATAATAAATAGCTTTTTCGTAATCCCCTATATAGGAGTACACCAATCCCAAATTATTATAAAATAGTCCAATATCGGGGTGCTTTTCTCCTTGCACATCAATCCAGATTTTCAGTGCTTTTTTATTAAAAATAATAGCGTTTACATAATCACCCGTGGTTTGATACACATTGGCTATTCCAAGATAGGACCATGCCACATCACGATGGTTTTTACCATATACTTCAAGTCTGATATCTAATGCTTTTTCATAAAAAATAATTGCTTTTTCGTAATCACTTGTCATGAAGCTTACATTTCCTAAGTTTAGATATACACTCGCTATATCAGGATGATTAGTACCAAACAAATCAAGTCTGATATCCAATGCTTTATTCAAAATGGAATCTGCTTTAGCGTAGTTACCTGTGTATCTATATATCTTTCCTAACTGAAGATAAGAGTCTGCAATACTAGGATTAGTCTCATCAAAATTTTTAAACTTAATATCTAATGCTATATTATACAGACTATCTGCTTGTTCATATTTGCTTGCTTCCAAATAAAGCCGTCCTAGACTATCGCAATACATCGCAATATCAAGATGCTCCTTTCCTAAAGTCTCTATCTGTGTTTGTATCGTTTTTTCTAGTTCAACAATCAGGGAGTCGCTTTGTGCCGATATTAAATTGATAGAACAGTAAAACATCAAGGGAAAACAAAAGATAAATAGTCTCATAGTTTATAATGTTAGTATTACTCAATCAATATAAATCCTGCCCAATCTACTGGCTCATATCCCTCGTTTCTAAGCGCTGCTTTGGCATTGCGTAATGCTGTAGCAGGATCTTGCTTTTTCTGTAATAGATTGGTATAAAACGCCACCATCAAGTCCTTTGTAGCTGTATCATTGACATCCCAAAGACTGGCGATGACGTAGTTGACTCCAGCCAATTTGAAGGCGCGTTGTAAGCCAAATACGCCTTCCGTATTGTGCACATTCCCCAGCCCTGAGCTACAAGCTGACAGTACTACTAAGTCTGTGTTTTGCAAATCCATTGTGGTGACTTCCATTGCAGTGAGAATTCCATCTTCTCCAGAATTAAGTATACGCTTTCCTTTTGTCCAGGTTTCATTAGCGCCATAGAGCATTAGAGCAGATCGTTGTAGTGGATTATCAGTGGCAAGAAGGCGATCGCGACTGTTACCGATTAGATTGTTAGAGCTTTCTTTTTTCACTGGAGGCAAAAATATCCCATGTGTTGCAAAATGGAAAATACTTGGGGCGTGTTGCTGTACGAAATACTTTACGGTATCTTCAGAGGCAGCATCAATTGTGAATAGATAAGTCTCAACACCAGCTTGCTTGCTAGTTTGATTAATTTCAACAACTTCATTCAATGTTTCTGGTAGTGGCATTATACCGTTACGGATGTTTCGATTTATATCTACGGAAGCAATAGCAACTTCCTCTTCTTCATATTTTAATTTATTTTTAAAGTCATATAGAATATGCCCAAGGAGAACAATGTCCTTATAAATAGTTGTCTCGGGTTTATTTTTAAGCATGTCTCGTACGGAGGAGTAGTAGTGGAAATCATATTGTGTTGCCAAAAACTCACTTTTTGTATCCTGCAAGGACTCAAAAGTAACTCGATGTAAGATCCCGGATGGTGAAACATTTACTTTACTAATCCCATTCAAGTATGGTTCTAAAGGTTGCCAGAGGGTTCTATAAAAGGCTTTTCTGGATTTTCTATCTGAAATGAAATCTGGCCGCTCATTTTCATCTACAATTAATGATACTTCTAAGGTCTTTTTATCTGAAATTCGAACAAATTGTGGACTAGGGAGATCTTTATGAATGACTATAGCATAGTAAGCCCAAAGAGAATCCTTCATTTCCTGAATTTCAATAAAGTCAACTACGATTTCATCCGGCAAGAGGTGATTTTGAATGTCTCTCCATTCAATAAATTCAGAATTGAGTTTGGATTTGAGTTGATGATGTTGCAATATTTGAAAGGATAAGTTAGCTAGTTCATCACGTATTTCGAATAAATCCCACCCCTTTTCTTTACGTTCTTTGATTGTTAATTGTTCAATATCAGCTAATTGTTCGTTGAGATTGTTTAATTGTTGATATTGAGTAGTTAACGTTGTATCGTTGATTTTCTTGATCAATTCATTAGTAGATATGGCGTAGTCCAACGCCAGGGATTTTGTGTTGAGTAGGAAGTTTGCAGCAAGTTGTTTCGTTGATTGAGTGCCATTCATAGCTGCAAATGAATAAAAATCAGTATTCATTTCAGTAAGAGTATTTGAATATTTCAAGCGCTGTTTATTAGGGAGAAATAAATAAGTTGATGTGAGTCGTTCCATACTTTGTGGAATGATTATTTGCCAAAGCGAGTCCGCTATTTGAATCTGACCATTTTTTTCATAAGTATTTGCTAATGCAACGTATGAGTCTGTTACAGAAGGATGTTTTTTATCAAATATTTCTAGCCTTAAATTTAGCGACTTGTTGTAAAGACTAATCGCTTTTTTGAAATTGCCGGTTCCAATATAAACAAATCCTAAATTATGATACAAGGTAGCAATAGTATGATGTTTTTCCCCAATCGCCTCTTGGCTAATACGTAGTGATTTGTTATAAAGTGTTATCGCTTTTTCAAAATCTTTTGCCTCATCATAAATAATAGCTAAATTTTGATAAGAAGAAGCAACAGAAATATGGTTTTCACCAAATACTTCAAGCTTAATACTTAATGCTTTCTTGTAAAAATCAGTGGCTTTTTCGTTATCATCTAAATAGAAATATAGAATTCCTAAATGGTCATAAATGATAGCTATTTTAGGATGTGTATTGCCCAATTTTTTAAGAGCGATATTTAATGCTTTATCATAAAAAATAATCGCTTTTTCGTAGTCACCTGTGTACTGGTAAGCAGTTGCTAAATTATTATAAGAACCAGCAACACTAATATGTTCTTCATCTAATACTTCTAGCTTAATGTTTAATGCTTTTTTAAAATAATTTATAGCTTTTTCGTAGTCTGCAGTTTCTGTATATATTAACCCTAAATTGTTATAAAATTTTGCTAGGTCAGGATCTTTTTTACCTTTTTTTAGAAGTGTAATTTTTATCGCGTTGGAGTATGCAGCAGTAGCTTTTTCATATTCGCCCATTAAATAATATGTAATTCCTAAGCTGTTGTATGACTTTGATAAGAGCAAATGATTTTCACCATACGCTTCTAATCTTATATGAAGTGCTTTGTTCAATAGCGTGTCTGCATCAGAATACCTTCCAATTCGCCTTGATATCGTTCCTAGTTCGTGATAAGAATCTGCTATGGAAGGATGGTTATTTGGTAACTTATCAAGTTTGATATCTAATGCTTTATGAAACAAACTATCTACATGCTCGTACTTAGAAGCTTTCACATACATCAAGCCCAGGCTGTCATAAGACATTGCTATATCAAGATGATGATCACCTAAAACCTGTATTTGTGTATTTATGGTATTCTCGAGTACTGTAATTAGGGAGTCATTTTGTGCTAGGACAGAATTGAAAGAACAACTCAAAACAACTAAAACAAAAGTAATAGGTTTCATAAAATTAACTTTGGGAGAAAAAATTGTATTCGTTTCCGATTTATTATTCGTTAAAATAATGATTATGGTTATCAATTGGGTACAAATTTTTTCTTCAATTCGCCTTATTGCCTGTTTTTGTTTGAAATCTCTAGTATTTCATCATTTTTTATCAGACAGTAACTTGCTGTCTAACAGAGGGGAACATGCTTTTAGCGCCTTTTGTAAGATAAAATTGAACTTTTTTTTAAAAGTTTTGATAACCAGCCATTCAAATTTGCGAACTACTAGGTATAAAGCGTTATTTTACATAGAAATATTGTTTACAACGTTTATGAATAAAAAAACTAGAAAGTAGAAATGGTCGACTAAAGCACAATCAATGTTTAGGAAGGATTTTACATCAGAAGAAATTATTGTAGGATTAATGTCCTTTGACCCTAAAGTATATCAACATCTGGACGCTGTATATCGTAAAAATGTTATTAAACATGTGTATAATAACTCAGGAACAAATGAGGACGGAGAAGAATTGTATCAAGATGTAGTTTTCGAAGTATATCTTAATGTAGAACAAGGAAAGTACAAAATTGAATTAAGTAAATTCCCATCTTATTTTATGATGATTGCAAGAAGTAGGTGGAAAGATAAACTAAGAAAAAGGCGAAGTGAAATTAATACAACTTCATTAGAAGGTTCTTCCAAAGAAATTACATTGACAGACGAACAAGATAAAGTCGAACAAGATTATTACAATAATCTGGCAATAGCAATGCGTAAGTGCATTGCACAACTAAATGATGAGGAACAAGAAATGATCAGATTGTATTATTATGCGAAAATGTCACTTAAGGCTGTAGCCAATCAAATGGATATTAGTTACGGTTATGCAAAGCAAAAGCTGCTTCGTATCCGTCAAAAACTAAAGAGATTTTTAGAAGATTACCCTGAGATTTCATTTTCATTTCAGTAAAAAAGCACAACCAACCAAATTCTATAATTAATATACGCTTTAAACATGAAATTGACAGATTTCGAATTAGATCTAGTTTCTGCCTATATCAGGAACGAATTAAGTGGGAAAATCCTACTTGATTTCAAACAAAAATTACTTAACAATGAGGCATTGAAGCAAGAAGTTATGCTTCAAAAAGGCATTCTAAGTGCCATGAGATTGAATAGAGTAAAGGATGCTATGGATAGCGCTAAAACTGAAAACTTACTTGAGGACAAATCTAAACATCCTCAATTTGAAGCCATTAGTAAAACTATGGATGTTGCCCGAAACGCAAATGAGCAAAGAAAAAAACGAATTCGTCACGCGTTAGTTACTGGGGCAGCAGCAGTTTGCTTGCTTATTGTCGGTACTTTGGGGATTAGTAGTTACCTTAACAATCAACTGGATAATTCCTTGAATGTCATTGTAAATAATGTTAACTTGGATAAGCTATATCAGAAAATCGATGGTATAAAATCAGTATCCGGGAGATCTGCATACATATCATTTAAGCTAGAGGAAGCACAAAAAGCCTATCAAGAAAAGGATTGGGATACCGCACTAGCAATTTTTGATAAATTGGAACAACAATCAGAGTATAAATCTGTAGGTATTGATTTTTGTAAAAGTATTATTTTCTACAACAAGAAAGAATATGTGAAAAGCATTAAAAAATTGGAAAGTATTGATTTAAGTAAGGCTGAATCAACTTGCGAAATACATCATTTTTTGACACTTTCTTACTTGAAAATTAAAAATAAAACAGCCGCAAAAAAACAATTTAATTTATTTGCAAAAAATCCACAGAACTGTGAGCCACAACTTGTTAAGAAGTTAAATAAACACTTTGTACTATGAGATTAGTTCTTTTAATCATCCTGTTTTTTGCATATCAAACTGTTAGTTCGCAATGTAAGTTGCCTAAGAACATTGATATCAATAGAAATGTGCTTACAATTGCCATTTACGCTCCAGGAAACTGCGGCTTTCTCAATTCAAAGAAAACAAACAGAAGTATTGCAAATGTCAAGGATCTAGTAGAGGTGATGGACAGTACCGGGGCATACGATTTAGGGAGTGGTTTCGTTTATGAGTTCCGTGAAGAAAAGTACATCATTACTTGTGAACATGTGATATTCAAGTCTGATAGTATTGTCGGTTATGACAACAAATATCAGGCTTATGAACTAGAATTGGTCGGCGGTGACACCTTCTATGATGTCGCAGTATTGAAGTTTAAAAATGAAGAAGATGCTACAAATTGGCAAGGCGTTCGATTTGATTTTACCCCACAAAAAAACTCCGAGGTATTCGCACTTGGATATTGGAAATGGAATAACGAAGTAAGCATAGGCTACGGTAACCTGCTCAGTGAAGATGTAACACTGACAGATAGGAATTCACTCGTCGCAAAAATTGGTTACCTGCAAAGCGATGCGGCTACAGATAGTGGGTATAGCGGTGGCGTACTATTTAATGCGGAAGGACAAGTAATTGGGATGAACAATTCAGTACATGTTCAAAATGAAACATCTTATGCGCTACAAAGTACTATCCTTAAACGAATAATCGATGATATCATCAATGATAAAAACAACTTAGAACGATCATTTCTTGGACTTCAGTTTACTCAAAAAATATCAGGCGGTGCAGTGATCATCAAAAATGTGCTTGCCAAAACCCCAGCTGCGGCATACAGAAATGAGCTAATAGGGAAAACAGTCGTCAGTTTAGGTGGCGTGAGAGTTACTGAGATATATGACGTCCTAAAGGTCATGGAAAACACGCCTGCCGGAAAAAAACTGACATTAGAAACCCCCGATGGCAAAATTTATCTGACCACTGACTTGTTGCATGATGAACACCACAAAGCTATCACTTTTCACGCCATTAGAGCACACAATGAAGACGAATGCGAAGATATTGAAGTCAGCAATGGTACCGTCGCTATAACCACCCAGAAACAAAAGAAAGAAGTGGTAAAAACTGCAGGTTTGAACGGGGATCGTGTTTACTGTATCAACGACCTCGCAGCCCTAGGCAAACTGGTAAGAATATTCAGCCTCCATGGAGAACTAAGGATTGGCACAGATGAAAAATTCAATAAAGGCCGTTGGATTTGGTTTTCGAGTGACGATGATACCCGTGTTTTGTATTACTAGGACTATTCTACCACAATTAACGCTTCGCTAATGAACAATTAATTATCTCATGTGGTCCATACGTCATTAATCACTATAAAATTTCACGTCAAAACGTCAATAATTAATCACTAAACACTAACCACTAACCACTATTTTAAATAATCAACAACCGCTCCGTTGCCTCTTTTCCATCAATCATGAGTTTGATAAGATAAACGCCAGGAGACAGCTCCTCAGTACTGATTTCGTGTGTTCTGGAAACTGGAAGTTGTTGTTCTATTATCGAGATTCCTGAAACATTGAAAATTTGTAGGCTTCCGCCTTCCGCCATATCGAAAGTGATTACCTGTAGTGGAGTTCCTGATTTTAGTGGATTAGGGTAGATAGTGGTCTTATGTTCAGGTGGCTTATTTTGTATCACGACTGTATTGCTGTAAGCGAAAGAGTGGTCCAGATCAATCATCTTTAATCTATAATAGAGTGGTTCATAAGGCGGATAGGCGTCTTCAAAGCTGTAGTCTAGAGGCTGATAGGAGTTTCCAGCTGCTTGAACGGTGGCGAGTTTCCTGAAATCTGAGTTCTCATGACTGCGTTCTAGCTCAAAGTAATCACTGTTGCGCTCTGAAGCGGTGCGCCATTGTAAGGCAACAGCATTGTCTTTATACTGGCCGGTAAAACCAAGTAACTCCATTGGCAAAAGGGTAGGGAAGTCATCACTCGGATCAAAGGGATCTGTTCCCGCAAGACATTCTTGATAATTGGAAATCCCTCCGTTGTCACAATCAATATTTGGAGGAAGCGCAAAGCAATTGAGTGATGAATCTATGCTAGGACATGGGCCAGGGATCACCAATTTTTCACAGTAGTAACCAAAAAAGTTTTCATAACAATGCTCTATAAGTCCATATCTGTTATCGTAGGTTAATTGATTAGTATAATGATTGGTATAAAACACACTACAATCTGTTACATCGAGCAATACGGATGTCGCTGAAAAAGTCGTTTTATGTATCGTATCATTTGAATATGGTTCTTGACCATAAAACCGCTCATTGCTATACAATTGTCTAAGATTCGTATCTAGAATATTATTGTGAAAACCACCCCATCCTGTTGGTGCATTGTAAGCAATAGGATTAGAAAAATCAATAAACCAATTTAGATTGTATTGATAATTAAATGTGTTTTGATTAATATCGAAAATTCGTCTATCGTAAGTATACTCTAATCTATTTGGTAGGTAAGTGACACTGGTTATGGAGTCACGATATAGCATTATCAGGTTATTGAAGACATCACCAAATTCCCAATTTAAAATTTGCCCTGTTTGATAATGGAAGTAATCCTCAAATCTATAAGGTGTGTACCCGACATTAAACATTGGTGTTTCAATGCCAATAGTTTTTAAAGAGATGAAATCAATATTCGGAGGATGATGGAATAACAGTTTAAACGGTACCATCTCCAAAACACCATAGTTTTTAGATACCCGCATCTGAAAGTTACTGACTGGGACTTGGCCAGGGCTGGAACCACTTGGTGTAAACGTAAACGTCTTTACTGAATCTGTTAATCCAAGGAACGTTTCCAATTCTTTTGCAACACAAGTAATCGTTATCGTGTCATAGTCATTAATAGGGTCTAAGGCGAAGATGTTCCAACTGCTTCCCACTTCTGTATTTGTTCTGTAGCTAAACAAACCTACTGGAGCAGCGGGGAAATATGAGTTTATTCCATTATAAACAGCGATACTATCCATATGCCAGTTACTCCTTTTAAGGAAATAGTTGTAATAATTACTATCTATTGGACACCCTAATGATCCTGGTAACTTATCGTATTTGTAACTCTTTATATGAATCCCTTGAGCTGCCTTTTGAAACTGAAACCAATCAATAACCTGAGCGGCTTCGTCATAATAATACGTTTTATGATCTACTTGAAAAAGATCCCAATCACCCGCCATCATTGTAAAAGACAGGGAAAACATTAATAGTAATAGTGTTGATTTCATTGTATTGCTTTTTGTTACCACTTGATATTTCTATAAGAATAGCTTTACTGGATCGAAAATCAGTACATTAAAATTAATAAAATTAATTAATGTGATGTGGTCGCCAAAAATGAGGAGGTGATATAGCACCTGAGTTGTATGTCTTAATGATTAATACAATGAAATAGATGGTAAACTGTTGGACTTGGTTGCATCCTTAGAATCTAGGAGGTTTTGAATAGTATTCTGAAGGATAACAATCTTTATCTATTTTTCTTTTTTGAAGCATAAACCACCCCAAACAAATCACACTTTAATTGTACACTTTAAAGCTAATATAGAGTATAGTCTTTGAGAATCCACTTAGTCACAGGGTTCCTTGTCGTCTTTTATCTATAGAATTGACCCATTCGGGGTTGTTTTTGATCTGATTAGAGCAGAAATGACAAGAACAAAGGTATATTTTTAATGATAGCGTAAACACTATATAAATAATTACATCAAACTGTAACAATATGAAAAGTAAATGATTGAACGACTCATTGTGCAGTTTTCTAAATTCGCTGGTGTAGGTGCAATCTGCGCTAGTTTCAGCCTTTCTGTTAACTTTATTCTGCTAAAATATATAGAGACTCCACTTGTACCTACTTACGTTGTCATCTATCTAATCTCGATCCTGTTATCTTTTGTCCTAAACAGTCATTTTACTTACAAAAGCGACAAAAACTCTAGGAACTTAATGACTTATTACTTGATCTATATGACGGCGATGCTTCTAGGTATTGCTTTACTCCATGTTTACCAATGGCTGTTTGAATTCGAAAACTGGGTATACCCGTTTCTGGTCACTCCGTTTACTATGGTTTGGAATTTTGCAGTGGCCTCGAAATTCTTGAAACGGGGAATTGAGGTTAAGCCATCTTCTGCTTGATTACTGTAGCTCTAATCGCACCTTAATTTTCTGTGCTTAGAAACCGTTCCAGTTTGTCGATCACCCAATCAAATTGGTTGCAAGTGCAAGTGATGTCATCGGTAGTATCAGGCTCTCCATTGGCTTGCCATACATCGTGAGGGCAGACATGGAAATCGGCATCTCTTAAATCTCGGATGTCCTGCATGATGCTTTTGATGTCTTCGTCTGTTATCTTTTTATTCATTTTAATTTCTATTGAATTCTGAGTAAATATTTATAGTAAACTGTAGATGAAGCTGAAAGTTGCTTGTTACCTTTCGTATTGCTAAATTTTGCTTAAATAAACATGGGTTTATAGAGTAATAACATAATCTGGATACTGGATTAATTTTCTATATCTTACAAAATAAATTCCTAATAAAGATAGAATTAAAATTTAGCAAGAAAAATGAAAATATTTCTCCTTTGTGTCTTAGTAACATTGGTTATCCTTTACGTATTTTTATTAGTAAATGGATATCCCTTAGTACGAAAATATGATTATGAAGCATTCCTGCCAGATGAGAACGATCTTACGGCTCTCCAGAATAAAAACATGGAGGTTTATTTTTCCTTCAAACAGTCTAAAAAAGTAAATTGGATCATCCCTTGGATTTACGATAATGAACGCTTTGGAAGCCCCTACCAATTAGATTTACATCTGAATTCTGAAACCATCACCGAAGCCTCCAACGTCAGATTAGAATTGACTACGGAGGACGGCCAACATGTTACATACCTCCCCAAAAACGGAAAAATTATTCTAGAAACGGGTCCACACTTAACTGTTTATAGTCGTCATATCGATCCACTTGAATCTTCATCTCTCAATTGGGACGCGATCAAAAAAATAACCATTCAATTAAAATTTACAATACTCCAAAAAGGGCAAGAAATGCCAATCGAAACTACGCATCAATATACTAAAAAAAGCAGTCCTCATTACATTGGAAATCCTATCTATAAGGATATTTTTTTAACTCGATAAGTTGTGGTAGGTTTTTATTCCGAAATTAATATATATACTTGCATGTATACAGAATTGTATATCTATGGAAATTAGGAAGATTTTTATGGGCCGTGCCCCTTTGGTAGCTACAGGCAAATTTGTCTGTAGCTACCAAAGGGGCACCGCGCTATCCGTTCTTATGTGCTCTCCCGAAAATTTTCGGAATCCGCGCATACCACTTCTATCGCTCGTCCGATGGTGGATTTTTAAGGGTGAAATTATGGAACACACTAATTCAAATCTGAATACTTAGCCCTTTTAAGATCCTATGAGATTGACTTTAAGGATGCTTATGTCTTTTCTTCTTAAAGGGTGTTTAAAGTATAAACATACTGCGACCCATAACAGGGTCGATTTACGTGCTTGATGGCTTTTGCTAACATACTGCGACCACGATGTGGTCACCGCCCCGTTCCCTATAACTAAATGTGTGTGTTGATTACTAACAGCAACAGCATGCTTTGACAACAATAAAGTATATGCACGCTGCATGACCACATCGTGGTCAAAGTAGGTTAGCCGCAAGCAAATCAAGGCGAGACCTGCCTGCTGCGCAACGGAAGGTAGGCCGACTCTGTTATGGGGCGCAGTAGCTTTAAATCACAATACTATAATTTATTTCAACTTGAAATGTGTTCAACTTATTCACAAAAATCTAAAACAACATGGGAAACACCTATAGAAGACTGTGCATTCATTTAGTTTTCGCTATTAAAAACAAAAATGCATTACTTAAAAAATCTTGGAGGCAACATCTCTAGAGAACATACTGCGACCATAACAGGGTCGGTTTTCAAGAGTTGTTGTTTTTGCTAACATACTGCGACCCATAACAGGGTCAATTTACTTGCTTGGTTGTTTTTGCTAACATCAAAACAAAAACGAACAATAACAGCAAACTACACATTGCAAATATCACCAATATTATTAGACGACATCAAAAACTACCTTTTTAGAGTAGACTCGTCAAGGCAAAAACGAATAATAACAACAAACCACATTTTGTAATTAACTAAAATGTGATTAAAGTTTTACAAAAATCGACTCTTCGGAGAAAGCTCATTATTAATTATTAATTACCTTAGTATAAACCGTTTCAAAATCGCCATCAAAAATTTTCTTATCTTCTGAATCAACAATCAAATCACCTAATCGTCGGGCTTCCGCTTTATGCTTAGCAGCTTCTTCGGTTAACCCTTTTGCGTCAGTACATTTCCATAAAATTTCATGGGCAAAGGCATAATCAAAGTCCTTGATTCCTTCTGGGTTCTCATTCGTCATTTCCATACATCTCTTGGCATAGATCATTGCAGTATCTGGACGACCCACCGCTAGATAAACCCTTGCAATGACATATGCACCGCGCTGTTTATGCAGTGCTGTTCCCGCAAATCTCCAATGGTGATTGCTTGCATGAGCGATATCAATTAGCTCGTAGCCTTCTTCTACCGTAATCGAAGGTTTACTCAACATCTTCCAGAATGCTTGATTAAATTGAATAGCGAAAAAACGATGAATCGTAGAATCTAATGTGTGTTTCGACATGATTTAATTTTTACTAAAAATAGTAATTCTACAACGATTCTTTGAAAACCATTTACAGTTTCTTGTATTTATCATTAAAAAACACGAATAATCAATAAAATTTCCCACAAAAGAGTAAAATTTCCCACTTTTTGCCCCACTTGTGATAAAATCCTTATTTTCACTGAAATAACTATTCAGTTTTTTACTTTTATATAAAATTGCACAAATAAATATAGATCAAAATATTGATGTTATTTATTTTTGACACCAAATTAATTAAAATATTAAACTTATTTGTTTCTAATTCAAAACCAAATGATTCAATTATGGTTATTTTTAAAAATAAGTGAAAAAATAGTGGTAAAAAGTGGCAAGAAGTGGGAAGATCCCTTATCTTTGAAATCAAGATTGCTATTTAAGCAAAAATATTATGTACAAATTCCTCGGTGAGAACGATTGTAAAGTGGACTCTAAAGGCCGCTTCAGACTTCCCTCCGCCTTTCTAAGGCTGCTGGAGGAAGGAGATGATGAATTTGTACTAAACAGAGGGTTTGAGGAATGCCTCATCCTGTACCCCAAAAACGTTTGGGACGAAATAATTGAAACCGAGATCGACCCGCTTGACGACTACGACGAAGACCAACGCGAATTCAGACGGGAGTTCTTAGCAGGTGCACGCGATATCAAACTGGATAGTTCTGAGCGAATCAACATACCGAAACGACTTATGGAATATTCAGGTATTAAAAAAGAGATCGTACTACTCGGTATCGGTAAAAAAATTGAAATATGGGATCTGGCTTCTTACGACGCCAAATACAACGTTTCCCGAAAAGGCAACTCCATGGCCAAATTATCTCAGAAGGTAATGGCTAACAGGAAAAACCAAAGAAACGATGAGTTATCATGATCCCGTATTGCTGCACGAAAGCGTCGCAGCTCTTAATATTGAAAAGAATGGTGTTTATGTCGATGCTACTTTTGGAGGCGGCGGTCACTCTAAATACATTTTAGAGCAACTAGGTCCAACTGGCAAACTGCTTTCCTTTGATCAGGATGCAGATGCCGCCAACAACGTTATAGACGACCCTCGTTTTACCTTCGTACCTGCTAATTTCAAGTACTTGAAGCGTTTCTTGAGACTCAATGGCATTAAGCAGGTTAATGGTATCCTAGCAGATCTCGGTGTCTCCTCTCATCAATTTAATGAGGCGGAACGAGGATTCTCTTATCGGTTTGAAGCAGATCTCGATATGCGAATGGATCAGCAAGCAGAAACCACAGCAGCGAACATCCTCAATCAATATTCTGAAAATGAATTAATTAAAGTATTAAGTGAATATGGAGAAGTTAGAAACTCCAAAACGTTAGCAAAGGTTATCGTTGAAGCACGAAGAAATAAAAAATTTAGAACAATCCAACAATTTCTGAGTGCAATTGAACATGTAGTAAGAGGAAGCAAACCTAGATATCTCGCCCAAGTATTTCAAGCAATACGCATTGAAGTCAACGGTGAAATGGAGGTACTGAAAGAATTTCTGGAGCAATCCCTAGAAGTCCTTCAGCCGAAAGGTAGGTTATCCGTTATTTCTTATCATTCTCTGGAAGATCGCCTGGTCAAAAATTTTATAAAAAAAGGCAATTTCAAAGGAGAATTTATCAAGGATGATTACGGAAACATCTACCGGCCATTTAATCTGATTGTTAAAAAAGCAATCGAACCACCACCAGATGAGATAAAACGGAACCCTCGCGCACGAAGTGCTAAGCTACGAATAGCAGAAAAAAAATAGACGTTAAAATAATGTCAGAAGAATCATCTAATATCGAACAAACCACTCAAGCCAAACCGCACCAACCGGTACGTTTTGCAGGTTCCTATGTTTTAATCAAAAACATTCCGTTCGTATTTTTTCTTGGTTTTCTTGCCGTTATCTACATCGCAAATGCGCATTTAGCTGAACGAAAAGTCAGACAGATTCAAGTGGTCCAAAAAGAATTAAAGCAAAACCGCTGGAAATACATGTCTATCAAATCTCAGCTGATGTCTGAATGTCGACAAGATGTTGTCGCTAATACGGTAAAGCCACTAGGGCTATTTGAATTGAAAAGAAAACCAAAGAAAATAGTTGCAAAACGCAATTATTGAATTGAAAAGATATTAAAGATGCTCGAATTTTTACTCTGTTTATGTATAGAGAACCGTATTCCGTCTCCAGAGTAGAGTGAAAGGCGTTGTATTGAATGGAAACGGAATACGGATTATTTAAAAAATTGGATCATCGGAAATTTACTATCGAATATTAAAAATCAAATGTTGTGGAGGCTATACCTAGTCTTCCTGCTTATGGTTGTATTCGGGATGTCAATTTTCGTCAAAGCTGTAAAAGTACAGGTTGTTGAAGGGAATAAATGGCGGTCAATGGCAGATAGTCTTTACTATGACTACCGAAATGTCAAGGCCGAACGTGGAAATATCTACACAGAAAACGGTAGCCTGCTCGCTACATCAATTCCCAACTTTGAAATACGGATGGACCTCAAAGCTCCGGGTATGACCGATGAACTGTTTAAACAGCATCGCGATACCCTCTCCCTTTGCCTGGCCAAACTGCGCACCGGAATGTACACACAAGGTGGTTACTCGCATCTACTTAACGAAAGCCGAAGAAAAGGAAATCGTTACACGCTGCTGGCTAAAAATGTAACCTACCCCGAAGTACAGGAAATCAAAAAATTCCCGATGTTCAGCAAAGGCGTGCATAAGGGGGGATTGATTGTTGAAAGCACCAGTCAACGCGCTAAGCCATTTAAGATGAACGCACATCGTACCATCGGCTATATCAGGGACAATGCACAACCTGTCGGACTAGAAGGCGCATTTGATAATGTGCTTGCTGGTGAAGAAGGCGTACGACTGATGCAACGAATTAGCGGTAGGACTTGGATTCCTGTTAATGACTTAACTGAGATCGAGCCTCAAAACGGGAAAGACATTGTCACTACACTCAACATTGACATTCAGCACGCTACAGAAAAGGCACTGCTGAAAGCAATCAAACAGCACAATGCTAAACACGGTTGCGCCATCGTCATGGAAGTCAAGACTGGCAAGATCAGAGCGATTTCCAACATTGGCAAGACAGCTGAAGGTAACTTGTGGGAAAACTACAATTACGCAGTCGGAGAAAGCACACAACCTGGCTCCACCTTCAAACTGGCCGCAGTTATGGCATTACTAGAAGATGGGTACGCCAACCTTGATGATACGATTTTCGTCAATAAAGGCAAGGTTGATTTTGAGGGGGAAACAATGGAAGACTCATCTCCTCATGGTCATGAGTACATTTCACTGCAAAAAGCGTTTGAAATATCCTCGAATGTTGGTATTGCTCAATTGGTCAACTCCAACTACAAAAGAAAAGGAGGTGCTAAACGGTTTATTGACCGACTTAAGCAATTCCGCCTGCATCAACCAACTGGAATCGAGATAAAGGGAGAAGGGAACCCTTTCATCAAAGAAGCATTTGGCGAAAAGTGGAGTGGATTGACGCTGCCTTGGATGTCAATTGGGTATGAGCTGGAACTGACGCCACTACAACTGTTGACTTTTTATAACGCTGTAGCGAATGACGGCCGAATGATGAAACCTTATTTGGTTACTGAAATTCAGGATTACGGGAAAACAATCGAAAAATTTCATCCCATTGTACTGAATCGTGCAATCGCTTCGCAAGGCACTGTCAGCAAGGCACAACAAATGCTTGAAGGTGTGGTCGAAAACGGAACAGCAGACGGTATTAAAACCAACGCTTACAAAATAGCGGGGAAAACAGGAACTACAGTGACCCGCTATCAAGCACATATCAGTGGGAAGAAGAAAGAATACCAAGCGTCGTTTGTAGGGTATTTTCCAGCAGATAATCCGATATATTCTTGTATTGTCGTGGTCAATACCCCGTCAAACGGTAAGATTTATGGAAGTCAGGTAGCAGCTCCAGTGTTCCGCGAAATTGCAGACAAGTGTTATATCAAAAGCACGGATCAGCACCTCGCGATCAACGAAAGAGCACAACCGGAATTGCTAGCAGCAAAATTACCCCGCGCAAGAGTGGGATATAAAGAAGATTTGAAATCAGTGCTTGACTATCTGGGACTACCAGGAAAAATCAACACGAAAGAAGACTGGACTTACATTGCGCCAGTAAATGATACACTAGACATGCGTCCTCGGTTGGTAGACAATACAACAGTGCCGGATGTTAGAGGAATGGGATTGAGAGATGCCATCTTTTTACTCGAAAACAATGGTTTACGAGTACAAACTGCAGGAATTGGTAAAGTAACAAAACAATCGATTAAACCAGGGACAAAAGCCAAGGGACAGATTGTTTACATCAACCTGAAATAATTGAAGAAACTGAATGACATATTAACTGGAGTCGCTACGCTTCAAATCATTGGGACGCTAGACAAACCAGTTGACAACATCATATTTGATTCCCGAAAAGTCGGGAATGACGCCACATTTGTGGCATTGAAAGGTACAAAAACAGATGGACACGAGTACATAAGCAAAGCCATTACAGCAGGCGCTACCACAATAATTTGTGAACAGTTGCCTGACACGTTGGAAACCGATATCACCTACATTCAGGTGGCATCCTCCAATGAGGCATTGGGATTACTTGCTTCAAATTACTTTGACAACCCTTCTGAACAGATTTTACTGATCGGAGTGACTGGAACCAATGGTAAAACGACCACGGTGACACTACTTCATCAACTGTTTACGGAGTTGGGTTACAAGGTGGGTTTACTGTCAACTGTGGAAAACAAAATTGGAGACCGGAAGGTAGCGGCCAATTTCACAACACCTTACCCTATGGAATTGAATGGGTTGTTGGCGGAAATGGTCGATGCAGGTTGCGAATTTGCTTTCATGGAAGTCAGTTCACACGCAGTAGCACAACGACGAATTGCGGGCTTGAAGTTTTCAGGCGGTGTGTTCTCTAACTTAACGCAGGATCACTTGGATTATCACAATACGTTTAAGGAGTATATCTACGCCAAAAAACGCTTTTTTGATGACCTACCAGCTGATGCTTTCTCTCTGATTAATTCAGATGATCGCAATGGCAAGGTGATGGTGCAAAACTCTAAATCGAAGATCGTGACTTACGGGTTACGAAGGATGGCGGATTTCAAGGTGAAAATCATTGAAAATCAACTATCTGGATTAGTGTTGCAGTTAGATGGACACGAGTTTTATTCTCGCTTAATTGGCGAATTTAATGCTTATAACCTCCTGGCAGTCTATACAACAGCTGTTTTACTTGAAGAAGAACCCACTGATGTTTTAGTGGCTTTGAGTAAACTTACTGCAGTAGAAGGGCGATTCGAGTATCTAGTCAACAAAGCGCGTGACATCATTGGTATTGTGGATTATTCACACACTCCTGATGCCCTTGAGAAGGTTTTAAAGACCATTGAGACGCTGAGGACTGGCAAGGAACGCATCATTACTGTTGTCGGTTGTGGAGGAGACAGAGATCGAACAAAGCGCCCAATCATGGCTCGTATAGCTTGTGAGTTGAGCCACCAGGTCATCCTTACCTCCGATAATCCCAGATCAGAAGATCCGGAGGCGATTATCAAGGAGATGGAAGCAGGAGTGACGATGAAGGCAAAGCTAATTGTGCTGTCCATTGTAAATAGAGAGCAAGCAATTAAAGCCGCTTGTCAGATGGCTAACAACGGTGATATTATTTTGATTGCTGGAAAAGGTCACGAAAAGTATCAAGAGATAAAGGGTGTAAAGCATCCTTTTGACGATAAGAAAGTTTTGAAGGAAAATTTAATGAATTAGACGTGCTGTATTATTTATTTACATATTTGGATAAAATGGAAATCATAGGAGCTGGCCTCTTTAACTTCCTAACATTCCGAGCACTAGCAGCATTAATAGTTTCCTTGTTGATATCAGTCATTATTGGTGGAAGAATCATTAAGCGACTGCAAAAACATCAGGTGGGTGAGACCATCAGAGATCTTGATTTAGCGGGGCAAATGGCAAAAAAAGGAACGCCAACTATGGGTGGTATTATCATCATCTTAGCGATTTTAGTTCCTAGTGTGTTGTTTGCGAAAATTGGAAATATTTACATCATCATGATGATAATAGCCACTGTATGGATGGGCATTATCGGATTCATGGATGACTATATAAAAGTATTTAAAAAGAACAAGGAAGGACTTAAAGGTAAGTTCAAAGTTATCGGACAAGTAGTGCTGGGATTGTTTATCGGTATTGTTATGATTTTCCATCAGGATATTGTAGTGAGGATGTCACCGGAACAAGCCAAGCAGTATGAAGTAGTTAAGACGGTAGATGTACCGGATCGACTAAATCCTGGAGAGATGAAACCGATGAGTTATGTAAAAACAACATTGACAACGGTGCCATTTTTCAAGGACAATGAACTGGACTATGCGATGTTTCTACCATTCCTTGGCGACAATGCTAAAAAGTTAGCATGGATTATATTTATTCCAATGGTAATCATAATTGTTACGGCAGTTTCAAATGGTGCCAATCTCACAGACGGATTGGATGGACTAGCCACAGGTGTATCAGCAATTATAGGCGCAACGTTAGGTTTGTTAGCATACCTTTCTGGAAACGCAGTATTCGCTGATTATCTAAATATTATGTTCTTGCCCAATACTGGGGAACTGCTTGTTTTTACAGCATGCTTTCTGGGAGCTTGTATCGGTTTTTTATGGTACAATGCTTATCCAGCGCAGGTATTTATGGGCGACACGGGTAGCTTAACACTAGGAGGTATCATTGCAGTATTGGCAATCATTCTCCGAAAGGAGTTATTAATACCAGTGATTTGTGGAATTTTCCTGATCGAAAACCTTTCGGTAATGATTCAGGTGAGTTACTTCAAATACACCAAGCGGAAATACGGTGAAGGCAGAAGGGTCTTTTTAATGTCTCCTTTGCACCACCACTATCAAAAGAAAAACATTCCTGAGCCGAAAATAGTTGCTCGGTTCTGGATTGTCGGAATAATGTTGGCTGCATTGGCAGTCATTACCCTGAAAATCAGGTAAGTGATAATGATTAAAGAATAACTTAAACATTACCAAACGTTCTTTGAAATATGAGAAAGCAGTCCTACAGACATTCGAAGCCCGACTCCCGCAACTTAGTCGTTTTAGGAGCAGGCGAAAGTGGCGTAGGAGCAGCAATGCTAGGGCTAAAACAGGGTTGGGAAGTATTTGTTTCTGACTATGGTGTGATCAAGGAAGAATTTCAAGATGACTTACGTCGAATGAAAATCCCCTTCGAACACCAACAGCACACTGAAGACCGCATTCTGGAAGCAGACATCGTGGTCAAAAGTCCAGGGATACCCAAGACGGCACCGATCATAAAAAAGATCAGCGCAGCAGGCATTCCGATCATCTCCGAAATTGAATGGGGATATCAGTTCGTCGATCATGGTCATATCATTGCGATCACAGGGAGTAACGGTAAAACAACCACGACTTCTCTTTTGGGACATTTGATGGAAACTGCAGATTTAGACGTCGCAGTCGGTGGAAACATCGGTACCAGCTTTGCCAAGATAATTGCTAACGGATCACACGATTATTATGTGTTGGAAATCAGCAGTTTTCAGTTGGATGAAATCACTGATTTTAAGCCGGAGACAGCGATTCTCCTCAACATCACACCAGATCACTTAGATCGGTATGAATACAATGTGGAGTATTACGCGAAAGCGAAGTTGAGAATCACCGAAAACCAAATAAGCAGTGATCACTTCATCCTCAACAATCAAGATGAGATCACAGCAAAACTGTTGGACCGAAATACAGTAACCGCCAATATCATTGAGGTATTTGGAACAGCACTGAAGGGAAACACAGTAACGGTTGGAGATTTGAGCTTTACTGAAGATGACTTAACGATCAAGGGACCACACAACATGTTTAATGCAACATGCGCGGTTCAGGTAATGAAACTACTCGGCGTTGAGAATGATTTGATTTTAAAAGGATTGGCTACGTTTCAAAATGTGCCACACCGATTGGAGTTTGTCAGAAAATGCAATGGTATCACCTACATCAACGACAGTAAAGCGACGAATGTAGATGCGGTCACCAATGCCTTACGCGCCATGCAGCAACCAGTAATCTGGATCGTTGGAGGTACAGACAAAGGAAATGAGTATGAAGCGATGTTAGAATTGGTAGAGACAAAGGTCAAAGCAATCATTGGCATCGGAGTAGATAACAGCAAAATTTTAGAAGCTTTCTCAACAACGATAAAGATAATCGAAGAAGTCAACTCAGCACAGGAAGCTGTGCAGGTTGCAACAAAATACGCAACAAACGGCGATGTAGTTTTACTATCACCCGCTTGCGCAAGTTTTGACCGCTTTAAGAACTATGAGGACAGAGGGAATCAGTTTAAAGCAGCAGTAAAAAATATTGAGAATAAAGATTAATTATTAGATGGATACAGTAGTGAAGGTCTCATCGCACCGAGACCTTCACAAATTTATTAAACATGCAAGAAGCGTTGACAAGCATATTTGGAAAGTTAAAAGGCGACCCGATCATTTGGGTTGTGGTAGCCTTCCTATCGCTTGGTTCGCTCCTTACGATTTACAGTTCGACAGGAACGTTAGCGTATAGAGTACGAGGTGGGGACACTGAGTATTTCCTGTTCAAAAGGCTCTTTTATTTATTGGTTGGATTGGGGGTGATGTTGCTCTGTTACAGAACACCACACGCCCGATACTCAAGACTAGCACCGGTTGGTTTATTGATTGCTGTGGTATTGCTGGTTTGTACACTACTGTTTGGGGCAACCTACAATAGTGCTACACGCTGGTTGGAAGTACCAGGATTAGGTGTCACGTTTCAGACATCGGATTTTGCTAAGGTGATGCTGATTGCATATATCGCAAGAACCATCTCCGCAAAGCAACAGATGATCAAGGATTTTAACAGTGCGTTTCTACCTTTGATTGCTCCGGTATTGATTGTTTGCGGGCTCATTGCTCCAGCGGATTTATCCTCTGCGGCGATGCTGTTTGCGACTTGCATCATCATGATGTTTATCGGACGAATTGACATCAAATACATCGGGTTACTCCTGTTGTTTGGAACGGTGTTGTTTTCCTTGCTAATCATCATAGGCACTGTAGCGCCTAATCTAGTAAGAGTTGAAACGTGGGTGAGTCGATTGATTGACTTTTTCACGAACGCGGATGGTATGGAACAAATCCAACGGGCGAAGATGGCGATTGCGGATGGTGGAATCTTTGGAGTTGGTCCCGGAAACAGCGTACACCGGCATTTTTTGCCACATGCATATTCAGATGTGATTTATGCATTTATAATTGAAGAATACGGATTGATCGGAGGATTGATCACTATAACACTTTACTTAACGTTAATGTATCGTTGTGTAAAACTAGTAACGAAAAGTCCTAAGGCGTTTGGCGCAATGCTAGCACTGGGCCTTGGTTTAATCATTGTGATTCAGGCATTGCTCAACATGGCGGTGTCAGTACATTTGGTTCCTGTAACGGGATTGCCTTTACCGATGATTAGCCTAGGAGGAACCTCGTTGCTGTTTACTTGTATGATGATAGGGATGATCCTGAGTGTGAGTCGATATATTGATACACAACCCGCTGCAGCATGAGAGTAATTATCAGTGGTGGCGGAACAGGCGGACATGTTTATCCGGCAATCGCAATAGGCAATGCGCTGAAAGCGAACTATCCGGATACTGAGTTGCTGTTTGTAGGGGCAAAAGGAAAGCTTGAAATGGAAAAAGTTCCACAAGCAGGATATGAGATTGAAGGGTTATGGATTAGTGGCATACAACGAAAGTTTACCTTGCGGAATCTATCGTTTCCTTTTAAACTGATAAGCAGTTTGTGGAAGTGTAGCGGGATTCTGAGACGGTTTAAGCCTGATGTTGTTGTTGGAGTCGGCGGATATGCCAGCGGACCGCTAGTAAAACTAGCCACGCTGAAAGGCATTCCGGCATTGGTACAGGAGCAAAACTCCTATGCAGGAATCACCAATCGGATGTTGGCGAACGCCGCACAAAAGATTTGTGTTGCGTATCCAGGAATGGAAAAGGTATTTCCTAAAGAGAAAATCACCTTTACTGGGAATCCAGTACGATCGGATATTATTGGAGCAAAAGCAAGGCGAGTAGAAGGATTGAAGCATTTTGGCCTTGACCCTGACAAGCCTACTTTATTTATCATGGGTGGTAGTCTAGGAGCCAGATCGATTAATGAAGCGATTGTTGCCAATCTTGATCAATTGAAAGACAAGAATATACAAGTCTTGTGGCAAGCAGGACGATTATATATAGACGAGTTTAAGCCAAAAGTGGCGGACTTACCAAACGTGAAAATAATCGCGTTTATTGACAAAATGGAATTAGCTTATGCACTTGGTGATGTTGTTATCTCAAGGGCGGGTGCCTTATCAATTTCAGAGTTATGCCTAGTTGGCAGCCCTGTGATACTGGTTCCCTCTCCAAATGTAACTGGTGATCATCAAACACATAACGCAATGGCACTAGTTAAAGAGAATGCCGCAATTTTAATCAGAGACAGTACTGCAAAAGAAGAGTTGCTTAAACGTGCAATCGGCTTGCTTGAGAACCAAACCGAACGCCAAACATTGAGTGATCAAATTTTGACACTGGGTCGTCCTAATGCTGCGAATGATATCGCTGCATTGGTTGCCGAATTAGCAAATGCAAGATGATTAAGTAATGATTGAAGCCAATATGAAGGATATACACACTGCATATTTTGTAGGAATTGGTGGAATCGGAATGAGTGCCATTGCCCGTTTTTTAAACCGTCGGGATGTAAAGGTTCATGGTTATGATTTGACCAAAACCCCATTGACGGAACAACTGGAAGCTGAAGGAATGACGATACACTATGAGGAGGATCTTACGAAAATCCCAGATCGTGTGGACTTAGTGGTGTTTACACCAGCAGTACCTTCTGAACACAAGGAACTGCAATACTTCAGGTCTAAAGGTTATCCAGTAAAAAAACGAGCTGAAGTGCTTGGAATGATCAGTAAAGAAAAACTGACCATTGGTGTTGCCGGAACACATGGCAAAACAACAACGACCTCTGTGTTAACGCATATTCTGCGTACTGGTGGTGTCGATTGTTCTGCGTTCCTAGGCGGCATTGCTGGCAACTTCGAAAGCAATTATGTGCATGGAGGTGGCGAGTGGGTAGTTGTAGAAGCGGACGAGTTTGATCGGTCGTTCCTGCATTTGCATCCTGAGCTGGCAATATTGACCAGTATGGACGCAGATCACTTGGACATTTATGGTGATCCTAACTCAGTAACAGCTGGCTTCAACGGATTTGCGAGTCAAGTAAAACGGAAAATCTTTCACAAGGAGGGATTGACGGTGAAGACAGCAGCAGAGACGGAAGATTATGGGATTGAGCGTGGCAGCTGTAAAGCGGTAAACGTGCATGTTGCAAACGGTTGTATGGTATTCGATTATCATTCCCCGAAAGGGATCATAAAAGACATCGAATATACACACCCCGGATTGCACAATGTAGAAAACGCAGTCGGCGCGATCTCCATTGCCAAGACGTTGGGCGTAAGCAATACAGACATAAAGAAAGCATTGGCTTCATTCAAAGGAATAAAGCGCAGATTTGAAATCATAGCACGGACGGAGCACATCGTATATATCGATGACTATGCACACCATCCAGAAGAGCTGAAAGCGGCTATTGCTGCAGCACGCACCTTTTATCCTGGCCAACGACTGACTGGCATCTTTCAACCGCATTTGTTTTCGCGGACGAGAGATTTTGCAGACGGATTTGCGGAAGCATTGGATTTACTGGACGAACCGGTATTAATTCCGATTTATCCAGCAAGAGAATTGCCAATAACTGGAGTGACGTCCAAAATGGTTTTTGACAAAATGGTCAATCCTAATAAGCGGTTGATGAGTAGGGAAGAGGCGACTGATTTTTATAGTAGTGAGAAAGGATTGAATGGCGTTGAAGTATTGATGACACTTGGGGCAGGGAATATAGATCAATTAGTTCCAAAGATTAAAAAAGCAGTTATTAGTGTTTAATGATTAGTGTTTAATTATTGACGTAAAGTATTTTAATTATTGACGCGAACAAAGAATAAAAAAGGATTAAAAATAGAAATAAAGAAAATTGAATAAAGAACGAGCTCGTTCAACGAAAGTTAAAAAATGACAACAATTAAATCACATAAAGTAAAACGACTACTCTTGCAACTAGGCATGGGCGTTGGTATCATCCTGTTTATGGGTGTGCTAATCTCTGCTATGCAACGTAAGGGGAATTCGAATGCTATTGATTTAAATGTCAAGGTGGAAGGAGTGGCGGGTAAAACCTTTGTGACGCCTAAGGATGTGAAGGAGACCATTCAACGAAAGTATGGGACTTTACTAGCAGGAACACCCGTAAAAACCATCGATTTCAAGGAGATGGAGGAATTGTTGGAAGAGGATGCGTTTGTAAAAAAAGCAGATGTATTTGTAGGCGCACAGAGTCGAATACATGTTAATATTCAACAACGATATCCGATAGTGAGAGTGTTTGATAAGGATAGAGCAAGTTTTTATCTTGATAAGGATGGCAATTTTCTACCCCCTTCTTCAAACTATACAGCAAGAGTGCTTGTGGCAACGGGACATATTCCAACATATGAGGATGATTTCAGAGAAAAAGGAGGTGTGATTGCAGAATTGTTTGATGTAGTACAATACATTGAAAATGATGCGTTTTTAAAGCCGATGATAGAACAGATACACGTAGATTCGAAAGGCAATTTTGTGTTATCCCCAAAACTTGGAGATCATACAATACTAGTAGGAAAGGCAGATAATCTGGAAGAAAAATTTGAACATCTGAAAGTGTTTTACAAGGAAGGAATGCCTTACGAAGGCTGGAGAAAGTATAAATCCATCAATTTAAAATATAAGGGACAAGTAGTTTGCAAAAAAAGGTAATGTTATGAATAAGGAAGATCAAGTTGTAGTAGCATTAGACATTGGAACCACCAAGGTTTGCGCCATTGCGGGACGTAAAAACGAGTACGGGAAACTGGAAATACTCGGCATTGGGAAGGTAGAATCAGAAGGCGTATTGCGTGGTGTGGTATCCAATATCGAAAAAACAGTAAAAGCTATTAGTGATGCCGTAAAAATGGTTGAAGAACGAACAGGTATGCGAATCACCAATGTGCATGTAGGCATTGCGGGACAGCATATCACTAGTCGCCAGCACAGAGGTATTCTGACTCGTAACGAGACAGAAAGAGAAATCGACTTCACGGATATCGAACGAATAATAAGCGATATGCATAAATTGGTATTGCCACCAGGAGACAAGATCTTGCACGTGATACCACAAGAGTTTATTGTTGACAATGAGCAAGGAATTCTTGATCCGATCGGAATGTCGGGAGTAAGACTGGAAGCCAACTTCCACATTATTACCGGACAGATCTCTGCTTCTCGTAACATCAATAAATGTGTTGAGAAATCAGGGCTAGATGTATCTAGTTTAACACTGGAACCAATCGCATCAGCAGCAAGCGTACTGAGTGAGGAGGAAAAAGAGGCGGGAGTTGCCCTAGTCGATATAGGAGGAGGAACTACTGATTTGGCGATTTTCCACGAAGGAATTATCCGTCATACATCAGTCATACCGTTTGGTGGCAATGTCATCACCAAGGATATAAAAGAAGGTTGTACAGTAATGTATCAGCAGGCAGAACAGTTGAAAGTTAAATTTGGAGCGGCGCTGACCGATGAGATTGTGGAGAATAGAGTAATTACTATCCCCGGCTTGAAAGGACGCGAACCCAAAGAGATTTCAGAGGTGAATCTCGCCAGAATTATACAAGCAAGAGTCGAAGAGATTTTTGACCACGTATTCTGGGAGATCCGTCGCTCCGGATTTGAACGAAAACTGATTGGCGGTATTGTGTTGACGGGTGGTGGCTCATTGCTTAAGCATATTGAGAAACTAGTCGCTTACCATACTGGCCTAAGTACTCGTATCGGGCAACCGATTGAACAGTTGGCTCACGGCTACCAGAAGGAAGTCTGCAGTCCGATTTACGCCACATCGATTGGCTTATTACTGAAAGGATTTACAGTACCGGTAAAACAAAAACCGGTTATACAACAAATAGAAGATGCTGCAATACCTGCAACTGTTAATGCTGCTGGAACAACTGCCGAAGAACATATAAATGCCATTAAGAATGGACAAGGAGAGTTGAACCTGACGTTTAAAGATACTTGGTACGAAAACTTATTTAAGAAAACTAAAGCATGGTTTGAAGAAGAACCAGACACAAAGTTCTAGATCTAATTCATTCATGTATATAACAACTTATATATCAATTTAAAGAACAACCATTATGATTAAATTTGATATGACAAACAACGAAGCTTCAATCATCAAAGTCATCGGAGTCGGTGGCGGCGGAAGTAATGCGGTAACGCACATGTTTAACCAGGGCATCATTGGTGTTGATTTTGCAATCTGCAATACCGACAATCAAGCAATGGACACAAGCCCTGTAACTACTAAAATCCAGTTGGGCCCAGGCTTGACTGAAGGACGTGGTGCTGGTTCTAAACCGAATATCGGCAAGGAGGCATGTGTGGAATCTATTGATGAGATCAAAAAGTTCCTTGGTGACCAAACAAAGATGGTCTTTATTACTGCCGGGTTAGGTGGTGGTACTGGAACGGGTGCTGCGCCTGTCATCGCTAAAGCAGCACAGGAGATGGATATCCTGACAGTGGGTATCGTCACACTACCTTTCACCTTTGAAGGAAGACGTAGGAAACAACAGGCTATGGAAGGGCTGGAAGAATTGAAGAAAAACGTGGATACGTTGATCATGATCTCCAACGACAAACTACGTCAAATACATGGGAATCTAGTAATCTCCAAAGCGTTTGCCAATGCAGATGATGTATTGACGATTGCTGCTAAAGGGATTGCTGAGATTATCACTGTACCCGGTTACATCAACGTGGATTTCGAAGATGTCAATACAGTGATGCGTGGTAGCGGTGTTGCCATCATGGGTAGTGCGTACGCAGAAGGTGACAACAGAGCGCGTGTTGCTATTGAGAGCGCTTTAAACTCGCCTTTACTGGAAGATAATGACATTCGTGGTGCTCAGCACATTTTGCTAAATATCACTTCAGGAACGAAGGAGATTACGATGGACGAAATTTTCGAAATTACTGAATTTGTTCAGGAGGAGGCGGGTCAAGGTACCGACTTGATTTGGGGTAACTGTTTTGATGAATCACTTGGTGAGGCCATTAGTGTCACCTTGATCGCGACGGGCTTCGAGCACGGCCGTGAGCAGATCATTGAGCAAGAACGTCAAAAGAAAGTACGGGTATCGCTTAATGATACGAATGAGGTGGAACGTGATCCTATCAAGGAAATCACAATGGACAACTCAATTGACAACGAGCCGACTATTGACAACAAAGCGATTGTCTATGAATTTGAACCGATGCCCTCAGCTAAGAAGGATCCTTTTTCCTTCAACAGTATCGAGGAGCCACATATAAAAGATAAACCAACAACGGTACCACGGGAAAACCGCCCCGTATCTGTTAATCGTAATCCGGACTTCAAGCCAACTGTGAAGTTAAATAACCCGGCTTCGATCATTGAACTGGAAAACCAACCTGCTTACTTACGCAGAGAAGTTAATTTGGACAATGTGCAACTAAGCTCTGAACAAACTATGAGCAAGTGGACATTAGGCGCCGACAGTGAGATCGACGAAACGAATAACAGTTTTTTGCATGATAATGTAGATTAGTGGTTAGTGTTTAGTGTTTAGTGTTTAATTATTGACGTAGAGACGTGAAATTTAATGATTTTATGAATAAAAACGTGTTAAGGGAGAAGAGTTTTAGGTTTGCTGTGCGGATTGTGGGGCTGTGCAAGCTTTTGAATCAGAAGCAAGAATTAATTTTATCGAAGCAATTGCTTAGGTCGGGTACTGCAATTGGTGCTTTGCATAGGGAGGCAGAATATGCTGAAAGCAAAAAAGACTTTATTCATAAATTAGCAATTGCACAAAAGGAGTGTAATGAGACTATTTATTGGTTAGAGCTTTTGCATGAAACTCAATACATCAATTCGAAAGAATTCGAAAGTATGAATTCTGATGCAATAGAACTCCTGAAACTACTTATTTCAATTCTTAAATCCTCAAAAAATAGTCTATCGGTAATTTAATTAATCATTAAACACTAATCACTAAACACTATACAAAGATGTTCTTTATTAGATGAGTTGGATTGCGGCCCCTGGGAAAACGTTCCCGGGGGCCCATATTTTTTTACGTGTAGAGACAATTAATGAATTTTCTAATTGCCCAATCATTGTGAATTTTCTAATTACCCAATCACTGCGAATTTCCTACCTCGAATAAAATTTGTCACTCCAGAGTTTTCAAAACAAGTAATAATTGAATTTCTTTCATTTGACCTTAATAATAAAACTGAACCTCATATTAAGAGAAACTAGCTGACAAATAAGCATTTTTGAAAAAAATCTTATGACTTAAAATCGAAGTTTATATTGTAATTGGGTTGTTCATAAATCCAAGGAATGAAAAAGCTAACGATTCTATTTGGCATCTAGTTATTTGCACTAGTGAATTACTGTCAAGTTCAAGTAACTTCTATTGATCGGTTGTTATTACAACATGATCATAAAATACGCTCTATGGCTTCAAAAGCACAATCAATCTATGGAGTTTTAAAGCTTGCAAATAATCTGGGCTTATCCGCAGATCAGTTTATCAATGGCAAGAAATCAGTATCGGTTGATACACAGCAATCTGATCTTCAAAAAAACGGGCATTCAAACGAGTAAGGAAGGAAGAACGATTTGGTGATAGTTTTCTGTTTCTAGTCAAAGTTTTGTATAGATTTTTTTAATAAACAATTTTCTTTTTCATCTCATTTTCATTCGTACCATGCTAAATTCATAGTGCACAAATTGGTGTTGGTCAATGAAAGCTCGATATTCTGCATTGTATAAATTCGGAAACTGACAAACCATCCAATGAATAATATAGCGTGATTCCGTAAGTGAATGATCAAACGAATTGAGTACTTTGCTAAAATGGTTGCTTAAATCAGTTTTGTTTACTTTCCCAATATAACGGATTACATTAAAAATGCAATTGGTGAAATTAGAACAATCTTTAGCTTTTACACCAATCTTTCTTCTTTTGGCAAGGAATTTATCTACCAGAGAGTCGAAATATTGGAATTCACCTTGTTCGTGTATACAAATCAATCGTACGATAAAAAATAAAGAATTACTCCAATTTTCTCCTCCCAATTCGTCAACTTTATTACAGTATTCAATACATTTCTCCCAGTTGCTTACTGCAAAATAAACAAACAAATAGTTAACATAGGAAGAACAAGTTTCTACTGGAAGAATATTATTTTTTTTATAAAATAATTTCTGATTAATAATTACTGGAATAGCAATTTCAGGAGAGTTAATTGCCAATGCGTGTACAGCATAAGCACATGTTTTGTCACTCAATACAGTACATTGTGCATAAACCGAAGTTGGAATTATTTCATCGAATTGATTCAACAGTTTTTCAACATCTAACTTTTTATTTAACTGATAATTGAGCGCGATACAATTCAAAATTAATGTTGAATGAAAATTCCCCATGAATTGCCCTCTTAAGACGACTTCTTTATGCTTTTCTGCAAGATCTAACATGTAAAGGACCGTTTTAAAAGCTTTTTGCCAGTTTTTGTTTATACAATGCCGATTAAATTCAGAATTCTTGTCCATAAAGACAATTCTTAGGTTTTTATAGACATCACGAGGCAGCTTTTGTGTATTGTTTTTAGTCAACACATCTCCTGACTCGACATTAAACTTTAGCAATATTACCCTACTTCCTTCATAATTATGCTCCATATCAACTAATCGATCCAGTGCTTTAAATTTATCTGCAACATGCGCATTGAAACTAGTCATGTCAGTTTCCCCTGTTATACTAATTTTGCTAAAAATCAATTTGAGTTTTAACGATTTTATCTTGACCATCAATTCAGGGAATTCGTAGATTTGGGCTTGTTGATCTATTTTTACCACAATCTTTTCTGATTCAGTAAATTGTTTGCGACAATACAGCATTTGGGCAATTTTCAACTTTTGTTCTATTTTTTCTTCAAGCCCCTTATTTTTCTGCAAAGACACTAAATATCGATATAGTAGATCTTTAAACATAATCTTGCAATCGACAATAAATTTTGAATGTTCACCCTTAAATATTTTATTATCCAGTTCGGCAGAATATTCTTCTGATTTACTATAGATAAGCATGAGTTTTTTATAAAAGTGAACTCTTTTTGTCTTCTTTAAGTTTTCAGCAAATACACGCTTTTCTGCTTTACTAAGGGTTTTAATTAAATCGAACAAATTTTTAGACATAGGATTCTTTTAACTGATGATGGCTAGTTGTAATTGACAATACATTTGATTTCAGCAATAAGTATTTTACACAAAAAATTGAAAATTTAAACATTGATCGATACAATAATAAGAAGAAAAAGAAGGAAAAGCTAGTTGATTTTCACTTTTCTATGCCTCCTGGAAAACGAACAAAAGTGTGTTGCGTTTTCAGTAGATCATAGTGCATATACAGGCAATAGAATCACGTTAATACATGTCGGTTTAGGAATACGACCATTGATAAAACCAGTAAGTGGTAAAGTTTGAAATGTCGGACTTGGCTATGTGTAAATTACACTGTAACGAGGGACAAATGCAGGAATAGCTTTAGCTACCGTGTGCCGAAAGCTATCAGCATGTTATGAAGTTACAGTGCAAAAGTCACCAAGCAAACAAGCATTACAAGATTGACAAGCACAGGGCTAACTTGCTACTAAGTCTAATGAAAACGATGATTCAATTTCATCCGGATTATTCTTTTGCATTATCGGTTTTTTATAAAAATAGACACTCTAACCTGCAGTATCGGTTAGATCTAATAGACAAAAACCATTGATCCTCTTTAAAACATTGACTTTTACCGAATATTGATTGGTTTCTTTTTTCAAATAAGCGAGCTTGCATATTCCGTTATTCGAAAATTAGGTCAAATCTTATAAATAAAAATTTATGATATTAGTATAGCGTTAACCAAGTAGTTACCTACTATAATTCAACGTATAGTTATGTAGAATCCTCCTCTTACATTTAGTACAGGAAATTTGGATATATAATAATGTTCAAAACTAAATTGTAAAATTTTACAAAGTACTAGTCTCCTGGCATAATAATAATCCAGAACTTTTAACCCCTACCATCAAAAGTGATGGGCTGGAAAAAGTATGTTCTGAACAAAGAAGTTTTGATTGAAAACTGCTTCAAAGTACAAGAGAATGCAATTATTACTCAACAAATAAATTTTTCATTATGAAAAAGCAAATTCTATTTTTTTTAGTTATTACTCTGACCATATCCTTTGGTTTCACGACATATGTAAAAATCATATTGCAAAATTCTATCTCTACTCTTTTCTACAGTACAATTATTACAGAATTAGACTTGCCTTCTGGGAAAAGTACTGTAAGTAGACCTCTAGAAGGGTAAAAATGTCTGCAAAACGTATACAATTCCTAACATTTGTATTTATTAACATATAATAAATTATTTTCTTATGAAAATTTTCAAGATTAATCTATGGCTAATTAGCCTGATGGCAATGTTTGCCACTTCTATCTTTTTTACTTCTTGTCAACAAAATGAATTGGATCTTCCCGATACTTTGGAGGCAAGTGTAGAAGAACCAACTTATGAATACTCCAAGACGATAGAACTTACCGGTGATAATGGATTAAGTAAAGTTTCTATTTCCGTTTTAAGTAATGACGAAGATCTTTTACAAACAGTTCGTTCCGAAGACCTTAAAATTGTTCCGATTTTTGAGAAACCATCTGAAACTACTGATCAATCAACAGATGGTGATACTCAGATTTCAGAGACGCTTCAAAATAATGCAGAATTAGCATTTGCCGTAGAAGATGAGGAATTGGAAGAAGGTGCAATCGGTTATGAGATTGAAGTTACCACCAGACAAGATAACAGTCGTGGATGGAAGAGTGTTAACTTTTATTCTAGTCGAAGAGGTGTATGGGTAAACTCAAGGAAAGGATCTTTCGCGGTAAACGTTTACCTCAAATATTTCTCTATCTCCTCCTATACTAGAGTCGATACTCATTTCCTTTGCCATCAATGTGGTTATGGTTATGGTGGTTCATCTCATTATCGTATGAAGGTTAGGTTAACCTGGAACTCTAACTATGGCACTCCTAGATATCAATTTGGATTTTATAATTAAACTGATAAGACATTGTCGGAGAAGTTGCTTATAGACAGCTTCTCCGATAATAATCTTCAACTTGAGAGTATGAAGTAAAGATGCTCTTATACACCTCTTTATGATTTATTTGTTGCACCGACAGATTAGTAGCCCAAGCTAATTCCTTAGTAAAACAATGATTTATTCCTGTATTCTATCAATTTAAAATCTCCAATTATGGAAAAGGCTGATCATCTGCAGACAGTGCAAAAGTTGCAAGCAAATGCGACGAGCTTTGAGCAAGAAGAGAAAAACCAAGAGACTAGTTCTCTACTTCCTCCAGAACTCGCCTTCAGTGCTTCTCCTATCCAAGATGAAGAGAAGGAGGACCTAAAAGAAGAAATTCAAGTAACCCCTGAAGAAAAAGAAACAGTAAGCCAAGCTCCTGAAACTGCAGACGATGAATCTCCTGGTGACAGTGGTGATACTAATAGTTCAGACTCGAATGGCAAAGAAAGCAATTTTGAACCATTTCAACTAAAAAAAGCGGCAGTTGAAGAAAAACACACTGAAGCAGCACCAAAACAGGAAGAAAGTCTACAAAAACAAAGCAATGAGATTGGCGGTAATGGCAACGGAGAAGGACAGGCACCCCCTCCTAGCAATAATAACAATGAAAACTCATCTAGCGATAAAGGTAATTTTGAACCATTCCAACTAAAAAAAGAGACAGTTGAAGATAAGCAAATAGAAGCGCCACCAAAACAAGAAGAAAGCCTACAAAAACAAAGTAATGAGCTAGGAGGTAATGGGAGTGGAGAAGGGCAGTCGCCCCCACCCAACAACAATAACAATACAAACTCATCTAACGGTACAGGTAATTCTGAACCATTTCAACTAAAAAAACAAGAGGTATCTGGCACTCCTTCTGAGAACATGGGAAAACCTAGATTTCAACTAGGAGAAAATGATAGTGGTCAAGGAATTGCTCCTAACGGACTTCCTAATGAGTTGAATAAAAAAATGGCGAAAGCCTTTCAATTTGATTTTTCAAAAGTAAAAATCCATAAAGGATCCAATAAAGCAAAAGAAGTAGGTGCCTACGCATTCGCACAAGGCAATGAAGTTCATTTTGCACACGGCTATTACCAGCCAGAAACAATAGAAGGACAGGAGCTAATCGGCCACGAGCTCGCCCACGTTAAACAACAGGCAGAAGGTCGGGTGAAACCAACTACAACAACTGAGGATGGGATTCCAGTCAATGACGATCGGAAATTAGAGAAAGAAGCAGATGACCAAGGCAAAAAAGCAGCAAGAGGAGAGAATGTTGGCGATAGTTCGATCAACAAGGAGGAAAAGTCGGATACCATACAAGGTATGTTTTCTTCAAAACGTCTTTCCAAGCCAACGCCATTAGAAAGAACAATACCAGTAGGAGTGTCAAAACTCATCAATGGATCAACACCAGGAATGGCTAACAATGCAAATAATATATTGGGGAATATAACCAACGGCGCCGGGTTGGTGGAAATGCCGGAGGAATCAGCTTTACCTGAATTCACCCTAAATGGCCAAATATTAGATATCAATTTGGAGAACGTTATAGACAGTCAGGTCGTCACCATAAATCTGAATATCAATCCAATAGTTACGATAGTTAAAGCGGATCTTACTTTTACTGACGGTATATTTAAGTTTGCAAAACTACATGTCCTTATTGCCAGCCTGCCTGGTTCAGAACTAGTTGTTTATGTAGATGAAAATGGAGTCGTAGATCCAACACTTACAATAGATGAGTCAATTCAAGTGTTGAATGCAGAGGCATCAATAAACGCCAAAGTCACTGGAACAGGAGTTACCGGTACTTTGTCGGTCGGTATCACAGAGCCACAACAAATTACTGATTCAATCAGAGCAACAGAAGGAACACTGATATTAGACCTTAGCCTCGGAGGCGTATTTAATGGAACTATTAGAATAGAATCGAATGATAAATTCTTTGTCGGAACTGCAGAGGTGGATTATGACATAAACACTTCAATTTGGTCTGGAACAGCAAACTTAACCACTGAAATAGAGCACCCAATAGAAATATATCCTGGTATTCACATCGTTATTCCTGCAGGAGTAGCATTGACATTTGATTTTGGATATGAAGGAACGTCAGTCGAATTGTCAATTCCATTTTCCGAAGAGGTGAGCCTGCAGACAGACGGTTCATTCCAGGCAGGAGGATTAGCAGAAGGAACTATTGTACTTAATCCTGAAGGAGTATTAATCATTCCAAGCAAAATGGCACTTGCCGTAACTGGAGGATTAACGACGCCGGAAATGGGAACAATTTTAAGTGAAGAAAGCTTATCTACCGACTTTCATGAAACGGATACCGGCGCATTATTAACCCTATCATTCGATCCGGAAACAGGCCAGTTAACAGAAGCCTGGTTAGAAGCAACCGGTGGATTTTCTACTTCAGAAAAACGTATTGGCCGAATCAATTATGCAGGATTATACAACCTTGATTCATTCACGCTTGATGGAACATTGGAACTTACCTCTGAGGCAGAATTAGACATCATATCCGATGAGGGTTCGCAATTTAGTTTAGTGATGTTAGTCAATAGTAAACTGTCCGCCTATCATGATGAGAGTGGAATTACTGCGATCGAGGCGTATGCTACATTAGCACTTAAACAGCAAGAAGATATTATAGCCCAATTGGAATTTATAGGTGCAGCAAATGCGGGCGAAGAATTTGCAATACAGGCAACAATTACCTTAATAAAAGAACTTCAGATCCTTGAAGCTACTGCGACCCAATATGGTCTTACCCTTCGAAGCGGATCTTCTATGGGAATCATATTCGAAAACGGTGCACTTAAACAGCTTGAAGGTACGGTAGGTCTTGGTGTACAGGATACAGAAGGTGAACTATTAGGTGGAACCTATACTGGTATAATAGCGTTTGACGAAGCACAGGAATTATCGATTTCAGAGGGTTCTGCATCCGTGATGTTATTAAGGGATATGGAATATGCTCTAGGAACCGGCAGAGTAACCATTAATAAAAATGCACAGGTAGAAGCCTTGTTCGTTGAAGGACAGCTTTCAAGTATAAATGGAACTGTTACAGCTATCTTTGAAGACAGAGCATTTATCTTCAATCTTACGGCTAATTTGGATTATGATATGATTGAAAAGAGCCTCACGTCTCTAGAAGCAGAATTAACGTATGAAGAGGAAATTGAGTTATTTAAAAAGGAAGATAGCTTCTTAGCGTTAAGTGGTATCGGAGGAAGTCTCATCATTAAGAATGACGAACTAATTCAAATCGGTGGATCAAGTATACTCACAGGAAAGTTCGGCACCATAAATATTGAAGGTGAGGCTGAGTTAGCATGGGTTAACTCAGAGGAAGGCTCTAGTTTTATGGGAAGTGGTACGCTGAATTTCACAAAAGAAGCAACAGAAAAGAATCCTGATAAATGGTTTAAAGGAGAACTAGCATTGAGTTTCGCAGGAAGTGAATTTGAGGCTTCAGGAGATATCGAAATAGGCATTGCAGAAGGACTGAGCGGAGCAGCATCATTCGAGGTAGATCAGGAAATGGATCCGGTTATTTCGGCATCGCTTTCTTACACAGAATCCGTATTGGAAGGTAAGGAATTGTGGGCAAATGAATTTGGAATTAAATCGGGACCAATACCATTGCCTTACGGTTTTTTCTATCAATATGGAATAAATTTTGGAGGAAATTTGAGCACAACTCCACTTGATCTGACTGGAACAATTGGCATCGAAAATTGGAGACCTGGATCTGAAACTTTTCCTTATTTTGATGCACAACTACAAGGTATTTGGGGCGTTGATTTCTCTGCGAGACTCATGCTTTTCGCAGAACTAGGCTGGGGAGTAGACTACTTTAATGTAACCGGGGGAGTCCAAGGTGGGTTAGGTATTGATGTTCCAATTCAGTTATCTCCTTTGGCAAGGCTGGTCAGTAACGAAAAAGGAGTAGGTGGTGAAGTTGCATTCAACCTTTCAATTACTCCTGTCTTTATGGCAATTTTGGAAGCTTATTTAAAGTGGAATATCTATAATTTAGTAAAAGGTAAAGAGGTTTGGCCAATTGAAGAAAAAGAACTTGGTAAGTTTGCAGATATCCACTGGGAAGGAACCATGGGCTTTGGAAATGAAGAAGCTATTGCAGCAAGTCCAACACCAGCTGCTCCTGAACAAAGTGCACAACCTACTGCTAGTATAGTACCAAATGTAGAAGGTAGTTTGGGCTATGGGAATAAGGAGCCTGAAGGTCAACAATCAGAAGGTCAAAACAACACATCAAGTAATTTAATTGACTCCGGTGGAGAAAATAACGCTGTACCAGACTTTTTTGACAAAGATTCTAAACTCGGAAAAATTTTAGACCGAATTAATGATATTGCTAATGTAATGGACGCCTTAACAAATCCTGTAGAGTTTTTAAGTCTGTTAGTAGAATTCAGTGAGGATATACTTAAAGATGTGGCAGAATTTGCACAGGAACTGGTAGATAAGTTGGAACGAACAGGTGCAAAATTTTTACATGCGCCAGTAGGAACAATCCTAAAAGGTTTAGCGAATACGCTTGACGATGGTTTAGACTTTGTTGGTGGTGTACTGATCGGTTTGGGGAACGGTGTTAAAGATGTAATTGATTGGCTTACTGGCAACGGCGGCGGATCTCGCTGGCCAGCCCTTTCAGATGCACAAGCAAAGCATTACGCCTTGTTAGTTTATCAACATGCTTCGTATGCCGAATACGTAAAGTTATGGTGGTGGCATCTTGTTCAATCAAATACATTGTCAAATGTTATTCCTCCTAAGGATGAATTGAAAGGATATGTGTTTCAATATCAAGTATTATATGACCATCTTTCTTCTAGATGTCAGGCTCCAGGAACGATCGAATATGCCCATCCTTGGGAGACCTTCGAAACGATCGCAAAGATGGCCTACGGAGATGCTAACTATGCAGAAGGACTTCAGCAGCATAATCCCGCATTAGCTGAAGTAATGGAAGGAGATAAAGTGGTTATACCATCTAAAGAGGAACTTGGCCCAGTGATAAACGTGGATCCTATCCCTATCGGTAATACCGCCTTCAAGGTTTTTGTAGTAACAGAAAACATACATGCTACAAGCGATTTATACAAGCAAACAATAATGTATACAGGGACTGGATCAGAACCAGATGAAAAAATGCAGGAACTAGTCATTCAGTTGAGCATCTATAAACCTGAAACAGACTATGGTTCGCAATTATCCAGACATTCTGACATAAACGATTTAACCAGTGAGCTTGGTATAAAAATTAAAGCAACAGAAACCGCAAATTTTCTGGAGGACCTATTGACGAGTATGACATTAATTATAGAAAATGGTAAAATAAATGTCAACCAAGCGGATACCCAAGAGATAACACCTCTAGATGAAGCAAAACCAGGCGATACCATTCCACTTGGCAATCACAGTCTCGAACAAGTTGCAGAAAAAATCTATGGACACAAAGAAAGAGCAGCCTGGATTAAAGCATATCAAGGAAAATCTGAGGTCAATCAACCTGCAGGATTGTTTGCAGATGCTTCTACAGATCTCATTCAACTGCCTACCCGGATCGATATGGCTGGTATGGACGCACTCCCTCTTGACCAGCGAGGCCTCGCTCCACAATCCAGAATTAAAGTAACAGATTCTGATACTTGGTCAACACTCGCTATGACTGCATTCGGTGACTGGAAAAAAGCACTCGCATTGAGTGATTATAGTTCAAATGCTGGAAAGCAACTGAAAAACGGAGAAGAACTTATTCTACCGCATACGGATCAATTGAAGTCAACAACTGTTAATCCCGATGAGTGGAAAGATAAATATGTAGATGGCGTTCTTGTACAGCTAGATGACTTTAAACCAAATGATATACCAACAATACCTACGCCATCAGAAAGAATAACACAACCAGGAGATACCTGGAGTGGATTGGCTGAAGCCGCATATGGTGATTTTTCACTATTCCCCAAGCTTTCAAATTATCAATCAAACAGGGAAATTAAAGGGTTGGTTCCAGGCTCATGGGTTGTCATTCCTAAAAAAGAGGACTTGGATAATGTAGATCCCTATTCACTTGGATTATCGTTAAATGGATATCCATTATTAACTGAAATGGTTAAATTCCAGGTGAACAATGAAACGCACCATGTTTGGGTAGAAGATCGTAGAGACATAACCACCAGAACTACAGATCCCTTCAAACCAGAAGACAAACAAGGTGTTTGGATGATGGCCTCTGACCCATTTGAATTGGAACCTGAAGTAAACAACCTTAAAAATGAAATCCCAAATGACTCAGAGCATTATCCTGCTATTCTTGATGTTTGGGGAATGACTCAAAAAGATCAATTGACTGGTAATATCTATCTGGACATAGCAAACCTCAAAAACTTAGTCAGTGCAAAGTTATTGGCAGGAGACGCAATTGAGGGAGAACTTGACGAGATAGAAGCAAAATATAGAGCTATAATAAGTTGGGCGGATGGACTTGGATTTGATATGGCAGCAGGTAATTTGGAAAGATTCCTCGATGGTGTTGGAGGTTCAAAGACAATACCGACATCTTGGTTGAGGAAGCAAAGAGCCGTTATGAAAAAAGAGCAATGGAACCGATCTATGTATGAGATATTAATGAGAACATTAGCATTGGAAATAGAAGATGGAGATACTTTGGACAAGCCAGAAATATTCAAGAGTACTATATCGGCACAAAGGGATCCTATTTGGCAATCCGAATTATTCTTTGCGAGTGGTGAAAGTTATTTCGACACCGACGGACACTTTACTTTAAAAGGAGAAGGTAATAAAGTTAAAATATCAGGAAACATTACAAATGATTGGCATGATAAATATGATTGGCATACTGGTTTAAAGGCAGATGTTCCTTTTTTCGGTGAAATTTTAGACGAACATGGGCAACTAATGATTGACCATAGAGGCGCAAGAGATTTTATGATGAAAGCTGATTGGGAGCAAACTTTAACCGGAACTGTAATATTTCAAGAAGAACCGGCAGGTACTAGATATAGCTTTGATTGGGATGGATGATTTTTGAAGAATCAAGTGTCTTTTATTGCCAGTCATCTCATTCTAACAACTATATGCTCTTTTCATTTGACTAAAACCAATGTAATTTTATCGGTACTATTCCTGCCAATGCTGGGAATCTAATGATTAGTAAAACATCTTTGTGTGAGACTAGGAGGCAAACGAAATTATTTATTGGTTGGAATTATTAAAAGACTCCTCGTACATTTCTAATAGTATGACAGTCAACATTTAGATGCAAAAGAAGAATTGAAACTCTTAAATTAGTATTGTAAAATCTAGTAAATAAAGAATAATTAAAATTGAACCTTAATGGTTAGGGGGATTGTTCATTATTCCTTGCCTTTCGCTTGATTCCACAGGGCGTCCATTTCGCCTAGTGTCATATCAGTCATGCTTTTAGACGCATGTTCTTCGATGTACTGGAAGCGTTTTTTGAATTTACGGTTGGTGCGTTCTAAGGCGGTTTCGGGATCGATGTTCTGGAAACGTGCGTAATTGACTAAGGAGAACAAGAGATCACCGAATTCCTCTTCTCTTTTTTCTTGAGCGTCGATCTGGTTGAGTGTTTCCTGAAATTCGGATAATTCCTCTTTTACTTTTTCCCAAACCTGTTCATTAGTATCCCATTCGAAGCCGACTTGCGCTGTTTTCTCCTGCATGCGGTAAGCTTTTACCAGAGCTGGCAGGGAATTCGGGACACCAGAAAGGGTAGACTTCTTTCCTTCTTTGAGTTTGAGTTGTTCCCAATTACGCTTGACTTCTTCCTCGTTTTCAACTTTAATGTCCCCATAGATGTGAGGATGCCGCTTGATCAGTTTGTCGCAGACTGCATTGAGGCTGTCAGCAACATCGAAGGCGCCTTGCTCATGGGCTATTTTACAGTAAAACACCATGTGAAGCATGATATCACCAATTTCCTCTTTGACTTCCTCCAAATCTTCATTGAGAATGGCGTCTGCAAGCTCATAAGTTTCCTCAATAGTGAGATTGCGAAGAGAAAGGAAGGTCTGTTTGCGATCCCAAGGACACTTTTCACGGAGTTCGTCCATGATGTTTAGTAGTCTCTGAAATGCTTGAGTTTTATGGTTCATCGGGGACTGTTAAGCTTATTTAGTGGGTTCTGGCATCTGGCATTCTTCGCCTTCTTTTTTACCGCAAAGACCACATTCTCCGAGCTCGTTTTTGAGCATAGGGTTGTTCGACGAACAGGATCCTCTAAACTCTTGTCCGGTTACAATTTGTCTGAGATTAATCAAGATAAAGGAGATTCCAAAAACGAAAAGAATGACAAAGAAAACTGGAAGAAATGTATTCATATTATTATATTTTGATCAAATTGTTAACAGCAAAATAAATGAATTGTTTAATAATTGTAATCATAGATTCGACCACTTGAAATATTGTGATCTTGTGTATTGAAAAAGAAATCTCCAGAAATAATCTTTTGGCCTCTGTCTAACCGAGTCAGGTAGAACTCTCCATCTATTTCTTGTTGAGTGGCTCCTTTATCGTATTTTGCTCTGAATGAAGTGACACCACTCGCCAGGTCAGATTTCCAAACTTGCCCGTTTTCATAGACAATTTCGATTTGATAGAAGAGATAATCGTTGTCAGAGGGGCGCGAATTAGCGATAGACCAGACTTTATTAAAAGCGCCTCCTGTAAGTTGGGAGCCTTCTAATACAGTAAATGGTTCATCTATTTCAGCATAAATGACTCTGACTTCTGAAATTGTAATTGAAGGAGAAAACACATCTAATTGGAAATTGAGATCATGAAGAGAAGGTTTCGCAGAAAAAGAAACTGTTGAGGATATTGGTTCTCCAAGAGAATCCAAAGGCATTTTACTACCATCTTCACTGATAAAGGATTCAATCATTGTAAAAACTAATCGTGTTCTATCTTCTCCTGTAGCCTTGATCTCGACAATATCACCAAAGTCATTCAATTTATTTGTCAAGCTATTTGATGTCCAGTTATCTCCATTGATGGTGGCCGTTATTAGAAATGATTCAGATGAACCACCGCAGGATAACGTTAAAGAGATAAGAAGTAAGTAGAAAAAGCTTCGCATTTCAAAGAATTTGATCTTTTAGAAAATCACTTGATTCTTTTACGTCTATATAAGGTTTTAGTTTTCGTATAGATCAAAAAGAAACATTCTCACAAATATCCAAAAAAAAGCGTAAAGTAATACCAAACAGTGGAAATCATTTAATGAAATATAAGAAGGAGAAATATCGGAAAAGGAAGTTTTTTGGTAATATCTTTGTATCTAACTAAAGTAAAGAATTGATGATTTTCAATTTTGTGTTTCGATTTCCCCTTTATAAAGAATTAACTTCCTATGAAATACGGTGTACTTTTTTTGTTATCAATACTCTTGAATTCCCTCACTTTTGCACACGGGCCGATACATGAAAGTATTAAACGTGTAACAAAGAAGATCAAGAAAAAACCGAATGACCCTGCGCTTTACATAGAAAGAGGTCAATATTACCAAGTAGACGAGAATTTTGATTTAGCCTTAAACGATTATTTAACGGCAAAGGGCTTAGACCCTGAAATCAAGATGATTGATTTTCATTGTGGGCAGTTATTTTCTGAACATGGCTATCCTACAACCGCATTACGATTCGCAAATAAATTTTTAAGTTACAATTCAAACCATGTTGCAGGATTGATGTTGAGGGCTACAATTTTTGTTCAGTTGGGTGAAGATTCATTAGCTATCATTGATTATGAAAAAGGGATTCAGCAAACAAAAACACCTAAGCCTGAATATTTTGTAAACATTTCGAAAGCATTTATTGCCGCAGATTCAACAAATTTTTCATCTGCTATAGAATGGCTAGAAAAAGGAGAAGAATATTTAGGATTTAATATCATTTTAAAATCATATGCCTATGACCTTGCAAAAGAAAGAAAGGAATATGGAAAAGCGGTTGAAATTGTGGATAAGGTATTGCCTAAAATGAATAGAAAAGAAACATGGCTTTACAAAAAAGGCGTTGTACTTGAGCTAGCGAATGATATTAATAATGCTAGAAACGTATACCAGGAAACAATTAATCACATTAAAAAATTGCCAGTCAGATTGCAGAAAACAAAGATGATGTTGGAATTAGAAGCAAATACTAGAATGGCTTTAATAAGATTGAATTGATTCAATATAATAAAAGGGCAACTTTAATAAGTTATATTCATTGATTACAAATGTTAGTTTTTTTATATGGTTTACAACCAATTGGCCTAAAAAACCTACTAATTAACAACGAGATAAATGTTTTGACGAAAAGAATTTCATTTCTAAAGTTTTATTGAATTTTGGACTTGTCGAATTTGTGACCACTACAATTTATAATAGGCTACCAATTGGAATATAGTTGGATGGTTGTAATTGTTTGATATACACAGGTTCCTGAAGACTTGCTGAGATTTCTTTTTTTATTATTACGAATAAAAATCCAAATTGATGCGGTCAGTTCTAATTCTACTTTTTTGTTTCTATACTTTATTTGTTAAAGCAAATTCTGAAAATTTACTTGATCTTCCTTCTATTACAGACATAAATTGTAATGATGAAGATCATAACAAATTCTCAACACCTCCACCTTTTACTGTTCAGACTTCCATCATTACACCAATAGCCTGTAATGGTGATACTAATGGAGCTGTGGCTGCTGTTGCTGCAGGAGGGGTCACCCCGTATTCCTATTTATGGAGCAATGGTGTAGCGTCAAGTGCCATCTTTGATGTGCCAGCTGGCTCTTATACCGTTTCAATAACCGATGCTAATGATAGCATTACAGTAGGAAATATTGTCCTTACAGCTCCCCCAATGATACTCAGTTCAATTATGGCGCAACCAGAAACTTGCGCTGGAACAGCTGATGGTGCTGCAGCACTAATGGTCAATGGTGGCGTTCCGCCTTACACTTATATATGGAATTCAGGTCAGACAACCCTAACGGCTACTGGTCTGTCAACAGGAATGGCATCTGTTACTATAACAGACAGCATTAACTGCTCCGTTATTGAGTCAATAGGAATCACTGGCCCAGCAGCAATGGTAACCTCAATAACCGTTCAACCTATTTCGTGCTTTGGAATAACTGACGGTGCAGCTACTGTAATGATAACTGGGGGCGTTGCTCCATACACTTATTTATGGAGTAATGGGGCAGTATCAAGCACGATCACTGGCCTATCTCCAGGAACCTATGCAGTTACCGTGACTGACGCTAACACGTGTTCAGGCACTGCAAGCACGACACTTACAGACCCTTCAATGATTGTTAGCTCAATAACTGCTCAACCACTTACTTGCTTTGGGGCAGCTGATGGTACTGCTAACGTAATGGTAAGTGGTGGTGTACCACCTTATAGTTACTTTTGGGATTCAAATCAAACAACCGCAATGGCTACAGGCTTATTGATGGGAACTGCATCTGTTACGGTTACTGATAGCAACAACTGTTCAATTGTAGAGTCAATTGGAATCACAGGGCCCACAATTCTAGCTATTACCGCTACTGAAGACCAAGCAGTTTCATGTAATGGAGCAGCTGATGGAAAAGCAACTGCTACCGCTGCTGGAGGAGTCCCTCCTTACTCCTATTTATGGAGTAATGGAAGTACAGTAACAACGGTTACCAACCTAACATCTGGTGTTCATAATGTTACAGTAACCGATAGTAATAACTGCGAAATGGCGGCTACCTCAATCACAATCTCAGCACCACAAATTCTTGTAGGGACTATTTCAACCCAACCCATTTCTTGTTTCGAAGCGAATGATGGTAGTTTAACAGCTAATCCAACTGGAGGAACATCACCATTTACTTTCGACTGGAGTAATGGTATGACTGGCGCGACAAATTCGGGCTTGACATCTGGAACCTTTCAAGTAACTATTACTGATACTAATGGTTGTTCTACAGTTGAATCTAGTACTCTAACAAGTCCTTTAAAGATTATAGTGAATACAACTGTTACTGCAATGGCCACTTGTAATGGAAACAATGATGGTGCGGCTTCAGTCAGCGCGAATGGAGGAACAGGCATGTTAAGTTATCTTTGGAGTACCGGGGCAGCTGGAACCATCATTTCTAATCTTATTGCAGGTACTTATTCTGTTACCGTTACAGATGATAATAACTGTACAGCGATATCTTCTGTTACAATAACAGAACCTTCTGCGTTAAATTCTAATCAAACAGTTCAAGATGTATCTTGTTTTGGTGCCAACGATGGTTCAATAAATCTTGTTGTAACTGGTGGATCACTACCTTATTCATACAATTGGAGTAGTGGTCATTCAGGAGCTACTATTACAGGATTGTCGCCAGGGAATTATCAAGTGACCATTACAGATGTAAATGGTTGTTCTTTGATTGAATCACTTTCAATCGTGGGACCAACAATGTTAAGTGGCGCTACGGTTGTGGATAATCAAATTATCTGCAATGGGGGCAATGATGGTCAAGCAACAGTTAGTGCAACAGGAGGAACTGCCCCATATACTTATATTTGGAGTAATGGAGCGAGTACGCCTACAATCAGCAACCTTTCGGTAGGTGTTTACAGTGTTACTGTGGTTGATGATAATTTGTGTGAAGTTGTTACAAACAGTATTACGATAACAGACCCTCCAATATTAGGTGGGAGTTTGACGACTCAACCAGTACGCTGCTACGGCAATTCTGATGGTTCAGGAATTGTTAATGTCTTTGGAGGCGTTTTCCCGTACACTTATATATGGAGTAATGGGCAGACTGGAGCGATTGTAAATGGTTTGCCAGCAGGTAATCTAGAGGTTACTGTAACAGATTCTAATGGTTGCTCAGAAGTAATTTCAGGTAACATAGGAAGTCCTCCAGAACTTATTCTACAGGCTACAGTGAATAGTCACGTTACTTGTTATGGATTGAACGATGGATCTGCTACCGCTTCTGCTTCGGGAGGCAAACCACCATATTATTATTTATGGAGTAACAATGCAAATACCGCAACTATTAATAATGTTGTTGCAGGCACTTATTCTGTGACAGTTTCAGATTCTGATGACTGTTCGGAAACGACTAATATCACCATAACTCAACCTGTATTACTTACTGTAAGTCTAAATGCAACGAATATTACTTGTAATGGTTTAAAAGATGGAACTATCACTACTAATGTAAATGGAGGAACTGTTCCCTATTACTATCAATGGAGTAATGGATTTTCTTCTAGTTCTTTGAATAACCTGCAAGCTGGAGCTTATATCGTCACTATTACAGATTCAGAGGGTTGCATTACAATTGCAAGCGTTGCGATTACAGAACCTTCTGTAATGAGTTCTTCAATCCAATTAAATAACAATGTATCTTGTTTTAGTGGTAAAGACGGTTCTTCTACTGTTTCTGTAGTTGGTGGTCAAAGTCCTTACACCTATAACTGGGATAATGGTGAAACAGCGATGACTGCCTCGCAACTAGAGGCTGGAAGTCATACTGTTACGGTTACAGATGCTGGTGGTTGTGAAACAGTAGCGTCAATAGTAATTACTGAGCCTTTAGGTGTTTCTGGGTCATTCTCATCAATCAGCCAAGTATCATGTAATGGTGGCAATGATGGCTCAGCGACAATATCTCTTAATGGAGGACAACTGCCATATACTTATTTATGGGATAATGGAGAAACCGCAGCAATTGCTATCTCACTAGATGCTGGACTTCACGAAGTGACAATAACTGATGGCGATGGATGTGAAATAGTGTTTACCACTACTATCGCGGAGCCTAACGCCTTAAGTTTGTCTGTTGTAGAGTTATTGCCTGCTTCTTGTAAATCGGATCGTGGCGTAGCTTCCGCCCAAGGGGGCAACGGTACTCCTCCATACAGTTATGCTTGGAGTGTAGGTACGTCAACAGGTAGTTCTGTTTCTGGTCTAAGTGAAGGCACTTATCAAGTGACAATGACGGATAGCAATGGTTGTGAAATTGTAGCGTCCTTCGATATTTCTGAATCCTACCTTCCTTTAGGATCGGAATGGAAATATCTGGATAATGGCTCAAACCAAGGCAACAATTGGAAGAACTTTGGGTTCAACGATGCTTCCTGGAGTTCAGGTGACGCGCAGCTTGGCTACGGAGATGGTGATGAAGCCACTGTTGTTAGTTATGGATCGAATGCCAACTTCAAGCATATAACGACTTATTTTAGAAAGACCATTAACATTACAGATAGTAGATATTCATTAACAGGAGGAGAGATTTCTGTCCTTCACGATGACGGAGCAATTGTATATCTCAATGGAACAGAGGTCTACCGATCAGACAACATGCCAGCTGGGTTCGTTGATTATAATACATTTGCAACTTACAACTGGCCTGAAAACAATTACATAAATGTACCAATTGATGCTAATATGTTTAATTTGGGCACTAATGTGTTTGCTGTTGAAATTCATCAGAGAAATAGAACCTCATCAGATATTAGTTTTGATATGAGCTTATGCGAAGCACCAGAACCTGTTATCACGAGAGGACCATACCTACAGCTAGGTACAGAAAGCTCTATGATTGTAAGATTCAGAACTAATCTAACCTCTAGAGCTAAACTTGTGTATGGAACAAATCCGAACAATTTAACTGATACAACTGCGCTTTCAATTGGAGCTATAAATCATCAAATACAAGTATCAGGGTTAGCACCATACACCAAGTACTATTATGAAATCATATTGAATGGTGATCTAATATTACAGAATACTAATGAACACTATTTTGTTACTTCTCCCCTTGAGGATGTGGCTGGTGATTACAGACTTTGGTTTTTGGGCGATTGTGGAACAGCAAACTCCAATCAGCGAGCAGTAAGAGACGGTTTTATTAATTATAATGGTGGAAATGCTCACTCGGATCTTATGGTGTTCCTTGGTGACAATGCTTATCCGAATGGAACGGATCTCGAATACCAAAATGCTATTTTTCAGAATATGTATGAATTGACCATGCAGAATACTGTTTCCTTGTCTTGTCCAGGAAATCATGACTACTACAGTGGTGCTGATGCTGCAACAGAAACCGGGACTTACTACGATATTTTTAACTTCCCAAGAAGTGCAGAAGCAGGTGGTTTAGCATCAGGGACGGAAGCGTACTACAGTTATGATTATGGTAATATTCATATCATTTCAATGGATTCACATGACTCAGACCGTTCTGTTGGTAGTCCGATGTTAACATGGTTAGAAAATGATTTGGCGAATACGACTAAGGAGTGGATTATTGCAATCTGGCATCATCCTGCATACAGTAAAGGGTCGCATAATTCTGATACAGAGAGTTATTTAATACAAATGCGTCAGAATGCATTACCAATATTGGAAGATGCTGGGGTAGACCTTATCTTGTCAGGGCATAGTCATTCCTATGAACGATCTAAGTTTGTCAAAGGGCACTACGGACATTCTAGTACTTTTAACAATACGATGTTGGTTCAGAAAGGGGCAGGACATGCTTCTGTAGATAGTGCTTACTGTAAATATTCAGATGGTCTTTTTAATGGTGATGGAATGGTATATATCACAGCAGGTGCTTCTGGAAAAGTATCTTATGGTACGCTGAATCACCCAGTGATGTTCTATTCCAAATCTGAATTGGGATCAGTTGTGGTTGATGTTAAGGCTGGTATGATGGATGTTTCTTATGTAGGGCACGATAATCTAGTCAAAGATCAATTTACAATCAAGAAAGGCAACTTCGATCCTGCGACAGATCAAGATGGTGATGGTTATCCTGATGTAGTAGAATGTCCTACTGGCTGGCCTTGTGTAGATTCAGATAATGATGGGGAACCAGACATCCGAGATGAGGATTCAGACGGCGACAATACTCCAGATATCACAGATCCATGTAGATTGGGGCAAGGGCTGGTGGCCAATGTATTGCTTGAAGGGGCTATTGATAACAACGCTTCAGTGATGTATACTACCTTGAATACTTCAAGAAGAATACTTCCCGGGCAAACACCGCTAAGTGGTGCACCTCCTACACCAGTAGGTCAACCATACAGTATTGCACCATGGAACTATAGTGGAACAGAAGGCGCCAACTATGATGATACCTCTTATGGTACCGACGTTGTAGACTGGATTTTAGTAAGCTTACGTACGAATACGGTGGCATCTTCAGAAGTTTGGAAGGCTGCGGCATTACTGAATGCAGATGGCAGTATTGAGTTTATGGATGCCTGTTTACCTCAGTCATTATGGAACGGAAGTTACTATATCGTTATTGAGCATAGAAACCATTTGGGGATCATGAGTACAAACAGGATGAACGTTTCAAACGGAGTCTACGCACAAGACTTTAGAACGGGTGATTCTTATACCGCTAATGGTACTGGGTTCGGTCAGATTCAGATGTTATCTGGAGTTTGGGCAATGTATGCTGGTGATATGGACCAGAATGATTCAACAAGTTATGATATTAATGGCTCTGATGTCCAAATTCAAAATAGTTCTAACGGTATTTTTAATATCTATTTGCCTGGTGATGCTAACATGAACGGTGATGTGAATGGATTTGACAAAATCCTTTGGAATAGAAATAACGGAATTTCTTCTAGAGTCCCAAGATAAATTTTTAAATTATCTAAATACTTAATTTTATGATCTGTTACATCGGATTTTAATGTAAGTGTTCCCATTTTCTTTCTAATGATTTGTACTTGTTGCCGCAGATTAAGCAAACAGTGGACTTCCAATTCACTCTTGGTAGCACACTTTGAACGCTAGGTCTTATTGCCTAAGTTAGAATATAACTTATAAAATGCGATGCCGCACTTACAGCGCTCTTGGGGTGTGAGGCGTTTGGATCACAGGGTTCTGCTGCGCGCCACCCTGGGCTGATAGATACCGTGCTTTCAGCCCTCAAACTTCCTGAAAAAATTTTCTGATGGCAACTAAATATTATTTATCTCCACACTGATACCATGATTAATACAACCCCGCGCGCCAGATAGTAGCGGGACGAGGCGTGTATAGAAGCTAGTGATGCAATTCGTATTGAAGGCTAGAATAGACAAGATACGAGTATGCAGAACAGCTACTATACATGTTGAGTACGAGCGGATAGCTGGAAATTCGCGCCCAAAGTAAAACAAAAACAATTAATCGAAAACAGGTTATTCGCAAGACTATTTGTAATTTAGGCGTACAGTAGTAACTCAAATGGGCGTATGGAAAAAATAGTTTATCCCCTTTTATATTATAAATTGAATCAAGATTCCGTCTTGGGTGTTCTTGTTGATACAGAATATCAGGTAGTTGACAGGGACATAAAAAAGGTAAAAAAGACAATACAAGATTACCTTCAAAAAGAATACAAGAAGAGTGAAAATTATCCGTATTCTGATTTGATTGAACCAAGAATGAAATTGTTTGATGTAGAAGTACGCCCTGCATATAAGGTTAAAAATACTTCTTATCCTGTTAATGAGCCAATTACCGTTCCGATTGTTGCCGTTTATGGTGAAATAGAGGATGGCGGGTATGAATGTTACTTACCAAACTTTGAACATAGTTTTTTTTACTATAATGAGCACCAATTAAAATCACTTGTGACTCATTTTGCAACAATGAAATTGAATGAATATTCGCCAGAAGAATTGTTCAGATTGCTGCAATACCCGAAGCCACAATTAGAAAAAATCACCCTAAAAGTAAAAGCGAAAGATGAGGAATGGGGATTTGACTTCCCCCGTACTTTTGAAGTACTAGAGCGTATGGCTGATCGATATCCCTATTCAAAATCAATGCAACGTAACGTAAGTGTTTTTCCGGATGCCGCTTGGGAACTTGAAGATAAGGTCAATGTTGTAATTGAGAAACTGACACTAGAACGCACCAATCTGCTTATTGTTGGAAATCATGGCGTTGGGAAAAGCGCTGTTCTTAGACAAGCCATTCGTAAAATCACAGCGATTGGAAAAAAAGAGAAAGTCTCCTTTTCTTTTTGGCAGATGACACCACAGCGGATTACCTCTACTTCAAAGTACTTGGGGGAATGGCAGGCTACCTGTGAGGAGCTAGTAGAAGATCTTGTTGCCGCGAATGGTATTTTGTGGATAGTAGACTTTATTCGATTGTTTCAAATTGGTGGTGAGGGGCCAGAAGACAGTGTTGGCGCTTACCTATTGTCGTTTATTATTAGTGGTAAGCTAAGACTGGTTGGGGAAGTAACACCTGCTGAGCTAGATAGTGTGAGACGTATGCTTCCTGGGTTTCTCGAAAACTTTCAGCTCTTAAGAATTGAGGAATTGCCTGAAAACAGGATTCATAATATATTGAGTAAATTTTCTGAATTTTGTGGGAATAACCTTAAGGTCAGTTTAGATAAGGAGGCGATTGAACTATCTTACCGGTTGTTATTGCGGTATTATCCGTATGAAAAATTTCCTGGTAAGGGCATCAAGTTTTTAGGGCAATGTGTCAATGAAGCTCAGATAGAACAACGGACAACCATCAAAAAGACAAATGTGGTTGATAACTTCATCAGCCAAACGGGTATGCCGGATTTGTTTTTGCGAGATGAGATTCCACTAAAGGGGGAGGCGCTGGATTCCTATTTTAATCATAGAATAATAGGGCAACCCGCTGCTGTAGAACAGATGGGTAGTGTTGTCAAAATCTTTAAAGCTGGGCTGAATAATCCAGACAAACCAATATCTACTATGTTGTTTGCCGGACCAACAGGTGTCGGGAAAACGGCTAGCGCAAAAGCGATGTCTGATTACTTTTTTGGGAAGCGGCAACAACAGTCTCCACTAGTTCGAATAGATATGAGTGAGTTTCAGCACCCAGAAATGATCTATCGGTTTATTGGTACTGGTAATGAGGTAGGGAAATTAGTTCAGGAGATCAGAGAACGACCGTTTTCTGTTTTGCTGTTGGATGAAATTGAGAAGGCGCATCCTGCCATTTTTGATGCCTTACTAACTGTGATGGACGAGGGTGTATTGGTTGATGCTTATGGTCGGGCGACAAATTTCAGAAATACAATAATAGTGATGACGTCAAACCTTGGTGCTACGAATCAAAATTCGATAGGATTTGGCCACGAAGATTCCGGGAAGTATAATTCTGCAATCGATAAGTTTTTTAGACCTGAATTTATCAATCGAATTGACCAAACAGTCATTTTTAATTCATTGAAGCAAGAAGACATTCGTAAGATCACAACCCTAGAGTTGAAAAAGCTGAATAAGCGAGAAGGAATTACTAAACGAGGTATTCGGTTGACCTTTAGCGATGAATTGTGCGAACACCTTACAGCTGTTGGCTTTGATATACTTTACGGAGCACGGCCCTTGCAACGCGCAATAGAGGATGAGGTGGTGGCTCCCTTTTCAAAGTGGCTGTTAGTGAATAAGCAAGCGCGGGACTGTAAGCTTAAATTGGATTACGACAATGGACTGTTGGTTCGGATTAAGGGGCGCTAATCTAAGGAAGGGTTATCTTGTTGGCTCAAAAATTAAAGAGGCTACCACTGGCAGCCTCTTGTTATTAATTATTGGTGTCTAATAGTGATAGTCATTTCTACAAAGTAGATTGCATTGATTACCTCTATAAAGATAACTTCCAATGACTACAAAAAGTAAAAATGGGAATATGTATGCAGAATCAGCCATCAACATCCCATTAAATAACATTTCATTATCGGAAAATGGCAAAAAAAGCGATTTGCCATAGCTGCAAGCTTCGAAATCCCACGGCAACATGATTAGTTGCGCATGACTTGCAACATGTGCAAGAATCATAGCAGTTAGTAAAAGGTTCCTCTTCATTGTTGGTTACATTTGATAATTAATATTAGAAAGTTGATTAACAACTCCTTATGTCCAATTGTAACACATACCCTGTTTACCTGTTTATTTTATATCATTTATTAATCAGGAAAAATTTAATTATCTTACCTATTCAAACACTGATTTTCAGCTTTCAAAGGACTAACATATTTTTAATATGTTGTAATTGTATTTATCTATTAGACAATTATTATTGAAGTTTGGTGAGTAGGTATATGCTATTCATTCAAGCTGGCTGATTTGCTTAATCTTACATAAAAATTTTCTTTTTTAAAATGACTTTTCTTAAATTTTGGGCTTTAAGGTTCACTAATTTATGGATATGTCTTGATTTTCTTAAAAATGGTTATCTTGAATCATTGTTAAAATTTTAATATTATGACGACTCACATTCAATATACTATAGTCCTGTTTTTATTTTTGAATACTTCTTTCTCTCCTTGTAAAAGCCAGCAAGCCCAGCAAGGAATAGCGCAAACAGTTAATCTGTTCTTTGAAGGACTGAATGAAAAAAACAGAGCGAAACTCGCCTCTCAGGTAATGGATACTAGCACGCTTCAATTAAAAACTGTGATTTACAGTAAGCAGTCAGCCGATTTCGAAGAAATTTTGCTACCGTTTACTGATTTTTTGGATGGTATTGAGAAAGCCCGATCTCAAGGACAAAAATGGGAAGAGAAGATTTGGAGTATCGATATCAATGTAGATGGTGGTCTGGCTACAGTCTGGACACCCTATTCCTTCTTTGTAGATGGAGAGTTGTCACATTGTGGGGTTAACCTTATCACACTGCTCCAGCAAAACAAGCGTTGGAAGATTACTGGAGTAACAGATACCAGAAGGCGTAAGTCTTGTAGAACCATGGAGTCTGAAGATCAAAAAGCCGTGATTAATAAATCAATGGATATCTGGCATGAGCTAGCCGCCAACGCGGATAAACAGTTTTTTGATTTTATGACGGCAGATGCCATTTACATTGGAACAGATGCAACCGAACGCTGGACAAAAACAGAATTCATGAAATTCGCAATACCTTACTTCGACAAAGGGAAAGCCTGGTCATTTAAAGCGATTGAAAGGAATATCTATTTGTCGACTGACGAAAAAACGGGATGGTTTGAAGAGTTGCTTGATACCTGGATGGGGCAATGTCGCGCTTCTGGAGTACTGGAGTTCACTAGCAATGGGTGGCAATTGAGCCATTATCAATTGTCGGTAACAGTGCCAAATGATAAAATTAAAGCCTTTATTCAGCTTGTGGAGGAAAAGGAATAGATTGATTAGATATTGGCTTTTAGCTGTTGGCTGTTATTGGGCCAAGTGAGCCATTACCCAATAGCCCAAACCCAATCTCTATAATATGTATAAAGAATTAATCTGATATTTCGTCATACAGTGCCTTGGCAATAAGGTGACCAGGTTGTAAAGCAAGCACTTTTTTCAATTGTTTTCTAGCAAGTTTGGTATCGTTGATATAATTAAGAATCAAAAGACAAAACTCCATCTGAATTTCAATATCTGCTGGTACCTGTTTCAAATATTGTTCATAATAGTGTTTCATCCTACCATAATCATTATAAAATTGCCGTAATAGTTGGATATAATGTACTAAGTAGGTTCTGTTTTCAGGTTCTATATCTAATGCCTGCTCGTAGAATATCTTACCTTTATGGAGATCACCAAGTGCTATGATATAAAATTCTGCTAACGTACCCAAGAGGAAGGAATGGTGAAACTTGCTACTGGTCAATCCCTTCAAAAAAGTATTGAGAGCAAGAGTTTGTTTGTTATGGACTTCCCAATGTATTCTACCAAGAATGGTAAGTGCATATTGATTATGAGGATCGATATTTAAGATGGAATCAATATATAACTTACTATCTTCCATGTTTTCGAGGAAGAAATAATTCACGTAGGCAAGTCTTACATAAACAATGATTTCATCCGAATTTATAGCTGCTGCGAGTTTGTAATGCTTAATGGCTTCCTCATAATTTTTTTCGTACTCTTCCAATGCAAATCCAATTTCTAAATGTCCTTGAAATGAATTTGGATGGTTAGCAATTACCTTTTCTAATAGTTCGAGAGAATCATCGAATTGGGATTTACTTCGAAATATTCTAGCTAACAAGATGTTTGCAACTTCATCATTTTCATAAGATGAAAGATAAGATTCCATCAATGATTGTGCGATTTGAACGTTAATTTTACGATATAACATTAAGTCGGCGGCTTCAATATAGATAGAAGCATAAAGATTACTTTTTAGAATGTAGTGTTCATAAACTTTTCGATGAGGATTGTACTGTCTAAATGCTTCTAAAAATGTCTCATCAATAGTTTCTTCGGCTTCATCTGTTATTAATTGAAGAAAATGAAGATGCATTTTGTTCTGCTTGATCTCTTCTTTGGAGAGTTCCAATTCAAGTAGTTTGGAAACTTTCTTTCTAATAGCTATTGTGGGATGCAATGCGTTTATAATAGTTAGTTGAGGAATAAAATTTTTGATATTTTTCTCCTCTAGTAGATCCAATATCTCGGCCACCTCATCATCAACTTCTGATAACAATCGTTGCTCAATAATCTTATTACCACCTATTATAATTGCCATATACTGTTTAACTTATCCAAATAAAATTACAAAAAAATATTTGTAATTGTCAAATTGTAAAGAGTTTACTTGATTGTTAAGTAGTGCGCCATAAAGTAAATATCTAATCATTCTGAATGCTTCTTTTTTTATTACTCTTTGTTGCGTACTCAACTTAGTAGCCCAGGCTATGAGTTTGCGCCATGCCTTGATTAATAAAAAAATCTTCAAGTTCAGAAATATTCATTATTTATTTTTTGGCACACCCAAGGTATTTTGAGTAGATTTTACCAATCCTTTTAGATCTTCTTCTTATTCATAACGAATAGGTTTTTGGTAAATGATTGTGCCTAACTAACAGAAGATCGAGATTCCTTCAGCAGTCTTTGTGTAAGTGCCGCTTCCTCTCTAAATTGAATTAGTAATGCGTTTAATTCTTTTTTAGGTACTATTTCTAATGAAGACACATTTTCAATTTTATCACAAATTTTATAGAGTCTTTTGTTCCCAATGTTCCTTGCAGATGATTTAATGGTATGGGAATGGAACGAAATCGCACGAAACTCGTTGTTTTTCGAAAATGTCCCCAATTGCTCAATGAATTGATTCACTTGTTTATTAAAAATTTGAATCATTTCACTAATAAACGCTTCATTATTATCAGATGCTATTCTTAAAAACTCTAGATTAAAGGAATCGTTTGAGGAAGTGTCTTGGTAGGAAGTACTGTCGGACGATGTTCCGTCTTGAAGGCAAGAGCAGATATGATTGTAAAGTATGGTTGAGCTAAAGGGTTTTTGTAGTAATTTATTAGTTAATGGAATAATATCCTCGAATTTTTCTCTAAACATGGAGGCCGTCATTAATATGATTTGAATATCACTTTTCAATACTTCTCTGATGTACCTAATTGCTTCTGCACCACCCATGATCGGCATTTGAAGATCGATTAACAAGACTTCATAATCATTGTTTTGTTTGAGCTCTTCTACCACCAATTGTCCATTGCTTACCATTGTTGTGTTAGCACCCCATTTATCCATCATTTTTTCAATGATCATCTTATTCATTCTATTGTCTTCACCGACTAGTATTTTACATCCTCTTATAAGCTTTTGTTCAGTAAAAGAATCTGGAATAGTAGTGGATCTAGCCCTTTTAAAATTCAAGGTTACTATAAATGTTGAACCAATCCCTACTTCACTTTCTACCCTTACTGTACCCTCTAAAAATGTGACCATCTCCTGAACAATGTACAAGCCTAATCCGCTGCCCCCATGTTTGATCATGGTGTCTTCATCTGCTTGTTTAAATTTTTCAAAAATTCGTTCTAGTTTTTCTTTTGAAATACCCACTCCCGTATCAATGACCCGGAATTCGATTTTAGTTTTATAGTCATCGCTTTCTAATACTTTTGACTTTATAGTAATGGTGCCATTCTCAGTAAATTTAATAGCATTGTTGAGTAAATTGATGATTATCTGTCCTACCCGCATAGCATCACCTTCAACAAATCTAGGCAACTCAAGGTCATTGACAATCTGTAGTTCAGTATTCTTGTCTGCTGCAGCAAATCGAAGGGTTCTTACACTATCCTTGATCACTTCTTCCAGATTAAATTTTGCTTCGTGGACCGTCAAATTGCCCTGTGCCAGTCTTGACATATCCAGAATATTCGATAACAGCCTCAATAAACCATCAGCGGAAGAGCGAATAGAACTCAAGTAATCCGTCTGCTCCTTAGAAATAGTAGTATCAAACATTAAGTCTACCAGTCCCACCACGGAATTGATAGGCGTACGGATTTCATGACTCATCATTGCCAGAAAATACTCCTCCGCTTTTTTAGCGCTTTCTGCTACCTGTTTGGCTTTAATCAGCTCTTCCTCGTTTTTCTTTTTCTCAGTGATATCTCTTGCAATAATAACTGTATGATTACATCTATCATTTTCTAGGATAGGGGCTAGCGTGATGTCTGCCCAAAAAGGATTCTTTTGTATATCATAAAGCAGTAATTCAGATCTGACATTATCTAGTTTATCAAGTTCTTCGATAATACGGGATAACTCTTCCGATGATGTCTTTTCACCAAACAATATAGAGATGCCAAATTTCTCAATATCGGATTTCGTAATCCCAGTATTTTCGTGAAAGGCGTCATTCTGAAAAATAGGAGGTGACATAAGCGGACTTTCTAAATTGGTCTCTAATATGAGCACCATATCACTTGAGTTCAAAACCGATGACTTCAACAGTTTCACCATATATTGATTGCGATGTTGCTCAAGGATGCTGTTAATCGTGATAGGAAGCATTTTGAGGTAATTCCTGTCCGAATCTTTTATCATATAATCAAATGCACCCTCTTTCATTGCTTTTATTGCAATCTCCTCATCTCCTGAACCCGTAACTACTAATACAGGTATCGTTGGGTTCAGTTCCAGGATTTCAAAAGCAGTCCCATCTGTTAGTAGATAATCAGAAATGATTACATCTATTGCTTCTTCGCTGATTACGACTTTCGCTTCCGAAATGGTTTCAGAAAAGATGACATTAAATGGTAGTTCTTCAGACTTTACTGCACGTTCCAAAGCCATTCGGTCCAATTGGTCATCCTCAATATAAAGTACATTTATTTTTTTCATGTCATTAACTGCTTTGAATATACCTGATCTTGTGTCTCCTGAATTACAGATTTAGGCAAGGAGATATTGATAGTACATCCTAGCACTTTGTCGGTTTCCAGCCATATAGTTCCCTTGTAAAAATCAACTATTTTTTTTGCCAATGGTAGCCCCAATCCTATGTGTATTGGATCCTTGGATAAAGTTTGAAATACCTTAAAAACATGCTCGTGTTTAGTTTCAGGTATGCCTTCCCCATCATCTGTAATTTCAATCCGATAATCAGTCTTAGTATCATGGATGGTGAGCTGAACGGTCTCCTTAGCAAACCGAAATGCGTTTTCTAGTAAAGCGGTAAACAGCCGCATCATCTTTTTTTCATTGGCGCGTACTATCGGCAGTGTTCCGATGACTTCAAACTGTATTCCGTCTTTTGGTTGCACCGTTTTCATCACTTTACTGATAACAGTCTTTAGATCAAGGGTTCTAGCTGTGATGTCTTTACGGTTTATTCGTGAAAACTCTAGGATACCTTCAACCATTTTTCCTAAATGGGTGATCCGTTCCTTCATCAGTTCCAATTGCTCCTTACCTGCAGTATCAACTGCCTCCTCATAGTCTTCTTTAAACCAGTCGACGAGAGATTTGACTGCTCTGACGGGGGCTTGGAGATCATGGGAAATAATGTAGGCGAATTCATGAAACTCCTTTTTCAGTCGTTCTAGTTCTTGTGTTGTGGAATTCGTATTACTAAGAAACTGCTCCTTAACAATTACCGCAATTACGTTGTCTTTATGATTAGGTAAAACAACCAGCTGAATTGGACCACCTTCCCAGTCAATATCAAGTGAAACAGTTTGTTTGGGGAGTGCATTCTTCAGTTTTGCTGTCCAACTCACTGCGGTTAGTTTTTTGAATAGGGGAGTCGTTTCCCACTCCTTATCACTGATTAGGTGAGTGTTGGCGGGTACATTCGCAAACAGCAAGGCTCCCTTAAAATCGATGAGAACTACACCGTCCGACAGTGCCTCAATAAATGGCCTCAATTCATCAACTATATCTTTCACTTTGACCATAGCAGTTAGTTGGATGTATATTCACTCATTGTCCAGTATTCTTTGATTATTGACATTACATCAATGAAATCGTTGAAGTCCATTGGTTTTACCATATAGCCAGCAACACTGAGGTCAAATGACTTATAACGATCTTGTTCTGCTTTAGAAGTCGTCAATACAATGACAGGAATTCGCTTGAAACGATTGTCATTTTTAATGATTTCGAGCAATTCCAGCCCATTCATTCTCGGCATATTGATGTCCATTATAATAATAGATGGGATATCCGGATGACAACTTTCTAGATACTCAAGTGCTTCTTCGCCGTTTCCAGCATGATGAATCGGATTTTCGATATTCACTTTCCTAGCTGCTCTTTTTACCGTCATTACATCAACCTCGTCGTCCTCTACCAGTAATATCGGTTTTTTAGGATCTAGCATATTTTGCATATTTCAATTATTCATTAATTTTCTAAAAATGGAAACAGGATATTCCTTTTTTCGGTGCTTTATTAATTATTATGTGCACTAATTATTCCTTGTTTATTACTGTTATCTTGCTTCAGAAGTATTGGTTACAAGATGCCTTGATTTAGACTCCACTATAATCTTTTTGAGCGTGAAGTAAAAAGTGGTGCTAATTCCTGGTTCAGATTCTACCCAAATTCTCCCATTATTGTTTTCTATGATTTTATGCACGATCGCGAGACCAATTCCAGTCCCTTTTTTATCTTTCTTTTCGGCAAGGGTTTGAAAGATTTTAAATATCCGTTCATGATACTTTTTAGCAATACCAATTCCATTATCTTTCACATAAAATTCCCAATGTGTATTGGCATCTTTGCATCCAACCTCAACTAATTTTTCTTCAGCGGGTCTATCATTATATTTAATAGCATTGTTGATTAAATTCTTAAAGACTTGTTGAATTGTTGTTTTATCATTATAAATAATGGGCATTTCTTCAGGAATTACCAAAGATCCTAGTTTTAACAACTTAAAATCACTTTTAATTTCTTTTAGCAACTGCTCCACATCAATCTGCTCTAAAGTAGGATTGATCTTTCCTATTTTCGAATAATGGAGTAATCCTTCAATCAAATCATTCATGCGTTGCACATTGTTTTTCATTAAATGCAACAACTCCCTTCCTTCTTCATTCATACAGCCTGAATGATCACTGATCAACCAATCTGTGATAGAGCCAATTCCTCTAAGTGGGGCCTTTAAATCATGAGAAGCCACATAAGCAAATTTTTCTAACTCCTTGTTCACAATCGTTAACCGATTATTCGTTTTTAAAAGTTGTTCCTGAGTTTTCTTTCGTTCTGTGATATCTCTTGATACCGCCATGACATATCCTTTTGAATCCAGAGAAACATACTTGACACTAACTTCAACAGGAATTTTTGTCCCTTCAGAATTTATATTTACACCTTCTACTAAATGACTTTCCTTTTCTTTTAATTGCTGAAGATGTTCTTCCCAAATCAATTCCCCACTTGAAAATAGTTCTTCTATTTCCTGAACACGCATGTTCAGTAATGTCTTTTTAGACATTTTTAGTCTTTTACAACATTCCTCATTTACAAAAATAAACTGACCACTTTCGTCAGTTACTTGTATCGAATCGTTGGTTTGATTCAATAATGTATTAACCAATATCAATTCACTTTCAATTTTAACGATTCTGGTTGCTTGTTTCTCAAGAAGGTCAACAGCTGACTTTATATCTAGGTCAGAAGCGGTAATATTGGCTGCAGTAGATCCCGAATCAATCGTTGATAAATCCAGGAGCGATTTGCGAATACGGTGTAGAATTTCGTTTTTATCTTCGATGTCAGTCAAAAGTCTTTGATTCACTTCTTCTAGTTCTTCAGAACTTATAAGCATGGACCGTTCCAGCAATTTCCGATCCTCTTCATAATGATTGTAGGACCGTTCTACTATATCTACAAATGATTGTATCTCAGTAGGAATGTTTGCTTCAGTGCCAAAGCTTTTCCGAAGTTGTCTAGCTAATAAACGATTCATATTAATTTTCTGATAACAAGGTAATTGTCATAGTTTGATTGTGTAACTCACAGTTGGTAAACCCAGCAAACGGAGAAATCTCTCCATAAGAGTAGAACCCGGTGATAGGTACCTCTTGCCCAATGGCCTCTTGCACACTTTCTATTTCTTCATCAATTCTTTGATCGAGCACCAGTTTTCTCCCTACACAACTAATGAGTAGTGCAATTTCTGGTGTCTGCAGGCCTTCTATGTTTTTGCAGGAATCCGCTGCTTCAAAAGCGCCATCAATTAGCTTATCATAGTTGGCCCTCATCAATTGTACTACAGCGCCTTCCGGCACATCTCCAGCAAATATCATACACTGCTTATCTTCATCAATAGACAATATGGTTCTAACCAATTGTTGGTCGGAATTTTCTAATTGAATGCTTAGCGGAAAGTGCAACGCAGAGCTAGGTAGGCCTTCCGCCTTTTCACCTAAATACCTTTTGTACAATTGAAGACATGATTTTCCATCTAACTCATAGAGTACATTGGTATTTGATTTAGTCACAATTCTTTTTGGACCAAACGTATCCCATCCTCCTACCGAGCCATATCCTACTGAGAGTTCCTTGCCATACAATCCAATTGCAATGATATTGCCTTTTCCTGGTTGCTCATTCCAGCCAACAAGCGTTGCTTCAAATCTAGAGCCATCGCCAGCAAGTCCGCCTGTAGTCGTAACTTTTGGGGGTAAGTATTTATTGAGACCAGTAACCAAATCGCTACCGTTTACTGTTCCTCCATCAGATATAATTAAAACATGCTTTAATCCTTCTTCTGGTAATTGGCGGGCTAAATCCTGACCAGCAGCACTACTGTCTACAAAACCTTTGATATTAACTCGCTTTACAATAAATTTTGTTTTCTCAAACTGAATTGCAGTCACCACAATGGAATGATCTATGACTGCGCCATCAATAATCTCACCTGAAGTTGAGTTTAGAATAACTGCTCCCTTAGGATAAAATGATTTGATATCGGAATAAAATTTTGGTTGTTCCAGTAATAACCGATCTCCAAAGGCCAATACCAGACATTCCTTATCTTCGAATTCCTCAAATCGCTGTGTCGTCCAGCCATCGTCATTCCTCCAAACTTTTTGCTGTATCTTCATAAGATGCTTGTTAGTACGGTTTTGTTTACGTACTAAGCACCTAAATGTTTGACTTTCCGACAAATAGAATTTTTTATTCTAAACCAAAATCTATCCCAATCTCACAACTTATTAAAGTTCGTCTTCAAAAATCAATTCATTTGCCGAGACCCCTTGCCCAGCAGTGATGGTTAAAGAAGCGCCACTTGCCGTAGCATTAAAACTAACTGAATTACTCCAACCTAATGCGCGGATTTTTGTACCAGCAGGGAGGTTCATTCCCGTAAGGGTAATCGTCTCTGTAGTTTCAATTAATGCCGTATCCGGATCCCGATTGAATAGAATGACATAAGTTTGTGTCCCATCCACAATCCCACATCCAGTAATGGCTCCATTATCAAACTACTGCCATCACTAAATAAAAATAAATTCCCCTTATTTCATCAAACAACTTTCCGCTACCACTACAATAATTCACTCATTTATAACTAATTACGTCAATGTATAACACCTAGCTGATTAGGCTACAACTATAATCTGCTGAATTA
>ENA-ORXR01000249-ORXR01000249.1-marine-metagenome-genome-assembly--contig:-NODE-249-length-83042-cov-9.614452_pt1 | contig 83042 bp, 84 predicted proteins | sample MGYA00237866_ERZ511479 | MGnify/ENA metagenome assembly ERZ511479
TCGTGTGCGCAGTCCCAGAACTTGATACCCGCCGACGGGAAAAGGTCCGAGATCGGCATCATCGCCGAGCCGATGATACCGAAGGCGTGCTCGATACCGTGAATCTGGAGAACCTTGACGAAGGCCTCCTCTGTGGTCATTTTCATCGCGCGATCCCTCCCGGGAAAGTGTGTTTGACGTCAAGACACGACGTGTCGCTGACATGCAGCCCGTGCAACCGACCCAACGATGACGCTGGTGTCGCATTCTGCGGCGCAAGATAATCGATCCTGCGGGATGCGATCACAACCAGCAGCGATACAGGGTTTGATCCAGCGTTTCCGATCCAGCGGGTTTTATCCACCGGGTTTGATTCACCAGGGATTGATCCAGCAAGAGAGATGACCCAGCAACCGTTGAAAGTTCCGGTAGAGCTGATCGGCCGCGTCGTTACTGGCCGAGATCCATATGCCGGTTGACGTCCTTGTAGAGGAGGTAACGAAATCTTCCCGGTCCGCCGGCATAGCAAGCCTGCGGGCAGAACGCCCGTAGCCAGATGTAATCCCCCGCCTCGACCTCTACCCAGTCCTGATTCAGTCGATAGACGGCCTTGCCCTCCAGCATGTACAGCCCATGCTCCATGACGTGCGTTTCAGCGAAAGGAATACTTGCGCCCGGCGCAAAACTCACGATATTCACGTGCATGTCATGACGGATATCGAGTGGGTCGACGAATCGGGTGGTCGTCCAGGCACCCTCCGTATCGGGCATCGCGACCGCGTCGACAGCGGACTCATGCGTGACGAATGTCGCCGGCACGTCGATTCCCTCGACAACGTCATAACGCTTTCTCAGCCAGTGAAACCGTGCTGCATCAGTGCCTCTGTTGCAGAGTGACCAGCGCGTTCCCGGCGCTATCCAGGCATAAGCACCCGTGGCGAAAACCTGCGCCTCACCCTCGATGGTCAGTTCGAGCTCACCATCCACGACGAAGAGCACGCCCTCGGCAGCCGGATTCGACTCCGGACGCTCGCTTCCACCGTTGCTCGAGACCTCCATCAGATAATGGGAGAACGTCGTCGAGAAGCCTGACATAGGCCTTGCCAGCACCCACAGACGCGTGTTTTCCCAATGCGGCAGCAGACTGGTGACGATATCGGTCTGCACGCCGCGCGGGATCACGGCATAGCTCTCCGTGGTCACCGCGCGCCCGCTGAGGAGTTCGTGCTGAGCGGGTAGCCCGCCTTGCGGTACGTAATAGCCCGCAGTGTGCTCGGGTGTGCTCATCGTCGATCTCCCCTGAGTTACGTCGACTCATTCACGTCGACGGCCTGTTACAGCTACCGCCCTTCGTCGTCCCGACCGTCCGACCCTGCGACCGTCGTGGCCGGTTGCGAGAGGTTCATGTCGCGCCCATTCTCTTCCTCAGCCACTTCGTGCGGAATCAGCAGATTCAGGATGATCGCGATCAGCGCGGACGGCAAGAGACCGGAGGTCATCAGCACTTTCAGGGTCGCGGGCAGATGCTGCAGTGCAGCCGGCTGGAGCTGAAGCCCGAGTCCCACCGAAAGCGCTATCGCGAAGATCATCATGTTGCGACGGTTCCAGTTGACGTCGGAGAGCATGCTGACACCCGCTGAGGCGACCATGCCGAACATGATGATCACGCCGCCACCGAGCACGGCAATCGGCATGCTCGATATGACGGCGCCGAATTTGGGCACCAGGCCACAGAGGATCAGGAACAGACCGCCGATGGTGACCACGTGACGGCTCATGACACCGGTCATCGAGATCAGGCCGACGTTCTGGCTGAAGGAGGTATTCGGAAGTGCACCGAACACACCCGAGACCGCCGTGCCGAGACCGTCGGCGAAGGTACCACCACTGATTTCCTTGTCGGTCGCTTCGCGCCCTGCACCACCCTTGGTGATTCCCGAGATATCACCGACCGTCTCGATCGCCGAGATACCAGCCATCAGACACATGCCGATGATGGCAGCGGCGTTGAATTCGATACCGAAATGCAGCGGATCGGGTGGCGAGAACCAGGCGGCACGACCAACGTTGTCAAAGCTCACCATGCCGAACAGGAACGCGACGGCATAACCGACCAGCAAGCCGATAAGCACGGCCGAAACCGACAACATGCCGCGAGCAAAGAACTTCAGCCCGAGCGTCGTCACGATGACGACGAGCGCGAGACCCCAATGCTTGATCGTGCCGTACTCCGGCGTGCCGATCAGCGGAACACCCCCGGCCGCATACTGAATGCCGACACCGACCAGGGCCAGTCCGATCATCAATACGATCAGCCCGGTAACGAGCGGCGGCAACCAGTGACGGATGCGGCCGATGACCGTTCCGAGGAAGAACTGGAAGATACCGCCGATAATGATTCCGCCCATCAGGGCAGCCATTCCGAACTGGATCGCGATCGGGATCATGATCGGAATGAAAGCAAAGCTCGTCCCCTGCACGATCGGCAGCTTGGCGCCGACCGGGCCGAGCGAGATGGTCTGGATCAGCGTCGCCAGGCCTGCAAAGACCATCGACATCTGGATCATGTAGATCATGTCGGATATATCGGCCGAACCGAAGCCGAAGCCCGCCGCGCCTGCGACGATGATTGCCGGTGTGACGTTACTGACGAACATCGCCAGAACGTGTTGTATGCCGAGCGGCGTTCCCTTGATGATGCCGGGGAAGAAGTTCGGATCACGCATCTGGGCGGGCGTCATTCCCGCTTCACTTCTAGCCATGGGCCGGTCCTTGGTTGTCGACGTGTCGGTCGGGTTGCTGGAATTGCTGGAATTGCTGAAGCTGGTGGAGCTGGTGGAGCTGGTGGAGCTGGTGGATACAGGATTGTCTGTCAGGAAACACCCGAGCAATGGCTACAGGGGCACAGGTCTGATGATCGGTTCGCACAATACGCTGTTCAGCGCGAACGCGGCCACTTTGATCAGCTCACGACGAACGCCTCGAGTCGCAGTTGCGCTATGCGGTCGATCTCGATGAGCGCGGTACGGAGCTCTGTCGCCGTATCGTTCGCAAGTCGTTGCTCGAAAGCGGTAAGAATGGTTTGCCGGTCCGCACCGCGCACAGCCATCACGAAGGGAAAGCCGAAACGCTCGTGATAGGCGGTGTTCGCGACCTTGAAACGCGCCAGTTCGTCGGCGCTGCAGCGATCGAGCCCCGCGCTGGCCTGCTCGCTGGTCGACTCGTCAGTGAGGTTTCCGTCACGCGCTGCCTGCCCGACAAGATCCGGGTGCGCACGAACCAGAGCAAGCTTTTCGTCCTCGCTGGCAGCGGCCAATGTCTCGGCGAAAGCCCGGGCTAGCGCACGTGCTTCGTCGACCGAGCGAATCTCGCCCGCGGGATCACGTCCCGCACTCATCAGGAACGTCGGCAGTGCCTCTCTTTCCAGCGTCCGCTCGGCAACCCAGGGAGAGTGTTCGTAGATGCCGGCAAACTGCTCGACAAACCGGCTTCGGTCCAGCTTGCTCATGCCTTCTCCGCTCCTCTCACGTGCGCGAATGCCGCATACAGATCGCCAGGAATGCGTTCATCCACCAGATCGAGCTTGTCTTCGATGTGCTGAAGGTGTCGATCCATGATCGCCCGGGCTTCCTTCACGTCTCCACGCTTCATCACCTCGACGATGTCGAAATGTTCCTGATGTGAGCAAAGCGTGTGGTGCGGCGTCTGATACATCGAGATGATCAACGACGTCTGCGGCACCAGCTCCTTGAGATAGCCCATCAGGGTGGCGTTCCCGGACAAGGCAGCCAGCCGGATATGGAAGTCTCCGGAGAGGCGCAATCCCGCTCCTCCATGCTGCCGTCTCACTTCGTCGCGTTCATCCTCGACGCAACGCTTGAGTATTTTCAGCGATTCGGCCGTCGCTGCCTGCGTCGCCTCGGCGATCACGGCACCTTCGATGAGCCTGCGCACGGACAGGATCTCGCGCGCCTTGCCGGGATCCGGACGAATCACGGTGGCTCCGCGGTTAGGCTGGATATCCACGATGCGGTCGTGAGAGAGACGCAACAGCGCGCGCCTGACGACGGTTCGACTGACCGCGAAGATGTCTGACAGCTCGTCCTCCTTGAGCTTCACGCCGGGATTCAGCCTCCGGTCGAGGATGGCGTCGAGCACTTCGTTGTACAGCCGCTGATCCTGCGTTGCGGGTACATCGCCGCTCCGTAGCGGTGTCGACTGGCCGTGCGCTTCGCCCGCTTTCGCCTTGCTTTCTGACTTGACCACTGTGGAAAATCGTAATCTCCTGTGTACACAAAGATTGTATACGAAATTGCCACAATGCACGCGAGTCAGCGCATACGAAATGTCGACGGGAGATGAACTCAAACGACAGACGCTGGCATTTCCGCTTTGCGTCGGCGAGCACTTCTCAGCACGAAGAGGTTGCCGGCGAGGGCGAATGAAACACCCAGGACGGCGAGTGGCGTCCAGGCGTAACCTTCAAGCACGGTAGATAGCAGCAAGGCGAACACAGGGAACATCACCGTTGCATAGCCTGCCCGGCCGGCACCGATACGGCGGATAAGATTGAGATAGGCCCAGAAGGCCAGCACGGTCGAGACAAGCGTCAGGAACAAGAGCGATACGGTGTACCCCGGCGCCGTATCGTAGACAAACGGCAGGCCTGCCACGCTGGCGACGACTGCGCTCCATAATGCGCCGTAGCTCATGCCCCAGGCCGACGCCGACATGACCGGGACGGCAAGGCCTTTCATCGCCTGGCTTATCTGGTTACCGATACAGAACGAGAGCGTTCCACAGACACAGAGCAGAAGACCGAGCCACCCTGCGCTACTCCCCTTGAGCGTTGGCCAATAGAGCAGCACGATGCCGAGCACTCCAAGCGACGCGCCGAACCAGCGCCGTGGACCCGCGAAGTCACCGCGCAATGCACCGATTCCGAGGTTGACGATCGAGGCGAGCGAGAACACGACTGCCAGCAAGCCAGACACGAGCATCGTGGAGGCATAGTAGAAGAAGATGAAGTTCGTCGAGAACAGGAATACACCCAGTAGCGCGAATGCGCCATGAACACGCAGAGTGAACCTGAGTCTGCCGCCAGACAGCGCAACGAGCATGAACATCAACAAGGCAGCTAGGGCAAAACGCCAGCAAATGGATACCGGCGGGGCGACCGTGTAACTCGAGTTGAGTTTCAGCGCATACCACGATGCTGACCAGGAAAACACCGTTGTGGCGTAGAGCACGAGATCACGTCGTGTGAACGGCGCCTCTTCGACTGTGGAGTCACGAACGTCGATGTCAGTCGTTGCCTGAAAGACCGTGCAGGAACCGACAAGGGGACTGGATGAAAGTCGTCATTCCGGCCGGGAGTGCCATCCTGTACTCATGGCAAGACAAGATGCTGTGAACATTCAATCGCTATTTATTGTTCACAGCATATAGTATTTTTGTGAAACAATCATGATCCATTAATACAACGACTATCCTGGATCAATCCGGCCAGTCGATCATCCGACCAGGAGCATTTCCATGGCCACCTGTCCACCCATGCACTGGATACCACCCACGGCAAACCCGGAGCAGACATCGAGTTGACCGTTTACCGCGTCGACAGGGAACATCGCGAGAAGCTCGTCTCTGCGCGCACCAACGCTGATGGTCGCGGTGACGAACCCCTGCTGAGTGGCCCGGCCTTTGCGCGAGCTGAGTACGAAATCCATTTCGCTGTCGGCTCCTACTTCGAACGGCTGCGTAGCGACGATGTCGAGTCGAATGCCACTAACCCCATCACGGCAGAAGCACCTCGATTCCTCGATACTGTCGTGATCCGGTTTGGCGCGTGTGGCGCCGACGAGCCCTGTGCTGAGCACTATCATGTGCCCTTGCTCGTGTCGCCTTACGCCTATTCCACCTACCGCGGGAGCTGATCGCATGGAAGCCTACATCGTCGAATGGCTCAGCTTGTTTGGCCGGTGGATTCACCTGATTACCGGTATTGCCTGGATAGGCGCTTCATTCTACTTTGTCTGGCTCGACAACAATCTCGAGGCACCCGCGGATGCGAGCGATCGAGAACGCGGCGTCGGTGGCGAACTCTGGGCCGTGCACGGTGGTGGATTCTACAACGCCCAGAAATATGCCAACGGCGTCCCCACCATGCCGGGCAACTTGCACTGGTTCAAGTGGGAGGCCTACACGACGCTGATAACCGGCGCCTTCCTGCTGGCGCTGATCTACTGGTATCAGGCCGAGATCTACTTGATCGATCCGAGCGTCATGGCGCTGTCAAAACCCGTTGCGATCGGACTCGGTGTGCTTGTCCTTGTCGGCGGATGGCTGGGCTACGACGCACTCTGTCGTTCCAGATTCGGGCAGAACGAGAACCGCATGGCGGTCATACTCGTCGTTGCCCTGACCGTTGTCGCGTGGGCTCTGTGTGCAGTTTTCAGCGGCCGCGGTGCCTACATGCACTTCGGCGCGATGCTCGGCACCATCATGGTGGCCAATGTGTACTTCGTCATCATGCCGGGGCAGCGCGCCATGGTCGCGGCCACGGAGAAGGGCGAACAGCCCGACCCCGCCCACGGGCTTCGTGCCAAGCAGCGTTCGGTACACAACACCTACTTCACGCTTCCCGTACTGTTCGTCATGATCAGCAACCACTACGCAATGACCTGGGGCCATGAGTACAACTGGCTGATCCTGATGGCGATGTCGGTTGCTGGCGCCCTGATTCGAGTGCATTTCGTCCAGGCTCACTTCGGCAAACCCAGCCCGGTTCCGGCAGGCGTCGCCGCCGTGCTCCTTGCCGGGGTCGTGTTTGCGATCGCACCTCGCCCAACGGCATCGGCCGACCCGGCCAGCGCGGCGGCCGACGGTGACACCGCCACTCAAGTCTCTCTGGTGGAAGCCCATGCCATCGTCGTCGAGCGATGTGCGAGCTGTCATGCCGAAGCGCCGGCGCACCCTGGTTTCGCAGCGCCGCCCCAGGGAATTGTGCTCGAGACCGAGGCACAGACACTTGTCCAGGCTGCCGCCATTCACCAACAGACTGTCGTCACCAAGGCCATGCCGCTCGGCAACCTCACGGGTATCACGGACAAAGAACGGGCAACCCTTGATCGCTGGTTCCGAGCGGGCCCCGTGGCCGGCGCGGAATGATGATGGCGGATGTCATCATCGAAGGTCTGACGGCACGCGCCTTTCGTCCCTACGGCGAAGTCATCGAGATTGCCGGCCCACCGAGCGTGACGATCAACCGCGGAAAGTGCGGGCGCCATCATGATCTCGCCGCCATCGATATCGTCGATGGTACTGCAGGCATCAGCCTGTTCGATGGCACCCCCTATTCGCTACCGCTTACCCTGGATCTTGTCGAGCGGCACCCCCTCGGCAGTCAGGCGTTTCTGCCTATGTCGGACAAACCCTTTCTCGTCATCGTGGCAGATGATGAAGAAGGATTACCGGTACGCCCCCGTGCGTGGCTGACCAACGGACAACAAGGTGTTAACTACAAACGTGGCACCTGGCACGGTGTGTTGACACCGCTTGCCACACCCGCGCGTTTCACGGTCATCGACCGGATCGGGGGTGGTAGCAATCTCGAGGAAGCGGTACTTTTTCCAGCCTTTCGCATCGTTGACGCTAACGGACTTGTCGGAGACTCATCCGCATGAATGACTGCTACCCGCGAGATCTTGTCGGCTACGGCCAGCGCACACCTGCTGCCGATTGGCCGGACGACGCGGCCCTCGCCTTGCAGATCGTGCTCAACGTCGAGGAAGGTGGCGAGAACAATATCCTCCATGGTGATGCCGCATCCGAAGCGTTCCTCTCGGAGATCATCGGTGCGGCCCCCTGGCCGGATCAACGGCACATGAACATGGAATCGATCTACGAGTACGGTTCGCGTGCCGGCTTCTGGCGACTGCACCGACTGTTTACCGAACGCGATATTCCCCTCACCGTGTTCGGCGTTGCCACGGCTCTCGCACGGGTGCCGGACGCCGTCGCCGCCATGCGTGAGGCGAGCTGGGAAATCGCGACCCACGGTCTCAAGTGGATCGACTATCGAGACTTCTCGATCGAGGATGAACGTGCCCATCTCGGCGAGGCCATTGCGCTGCACGAGTCGATCACCGGCAGCCTGCCCGCAGGCGCATACATCGGACGGACGTCGACACACAGCCAGGACCTTGTCGCCGAACGGGCGCACCTCGAGTACTCGGCGGACAGCTATGCGGACGATCTGCCCTACTGGCGCAGCTCGCCTTCCGGGCCGCAACTGATGGTGCCTTATACCCTGGACACGAACGACATGCGTTTCTCAAATGGACAGGGCTTTGCCAACGGCCATCAGTTCGAGCAACACCTCACCGACTCCTTCGACATGCTGTACGCCGAAGGCGTCGCCGGTGCACCGAAGATGATGTCTATCGGGCTGCACTCACGCCTTGTCGGTCGTCCGGGCCGGACCGCCGCGCTTGTCCGCTTCCTCGACCATGTGGCCGCGCACAAGCGCGTCTGGGTGGCGCGTCGGATAGACATCGCAAGGCACTGGCGGGAGACGCATCCTGCGCCCTGAACGCAGGCGATTTGTAAGCATGCAACCGTCAGCCAAAGTCCTTGACGAGCCCTAAAGATGCAGGATCACGAAATGCTTGGTCGCCGTCTCGGTGATTTCCCAGTAGCCTTCGAAGCCATCCGGAATGAGGAAGGCGTCTCCCGGTCCGAATTCCAGCCGATCCCCTGACAAGGAGATCAACGCGCCTCGGCCACTCAGGATAGAACAGAACTCGTCACGGTCGACGAAGGTTCGCCAACGACCCGGCGTGCTCGTCCAGGTACCGGCCTGCAAAGCGCCTGCCGCATTCGTGTAACGCGTCTGACTGGTGTGGTGTGGATCACCGTCGGTCACCCGATCAGGAAGATCGGCCAATCGACGATGTTCGGGTGCATCCATGTCGGCGACAAACGGAATCACCCGGATGGCGTCTGCCCGGCCTGTGCCGTTCGAAGAATCCGTTTCGTCGGCGCTCGTCCCGCTAGACTGGCTCGCGCTCATTGCCCTGCTCCGCCACTGGGCCCTGCTCCGCCATCGGTCGCGGGCACCTCATCCTGCACACGGCCCTTCTGACCGAGCTTCTCGTCATTGAACGCGTACCAGTAATACATCGCCCGCTGGCCGAGGCGACGAAACGGCGTGAGAATGCCGTGACTCGGCAACGGTGAGGTGAATATCGGCAGGTCGAAGGCCGCGGACTCTTCCCCTGCAACGAGCTGCGCCATGCGGCGCCCGGCCTGCGCCGAGTACATGACGCCATTGCCACCATAGCCCATGGCGTAGAAGACACTCTGACCGGGATCGGGGCAAAAGATGCGCGGCATCATGTCGTGACTGACGTCGACCCAACCCCACCATGAATAATCCAGATCGATACCTTCGAGCGCGGGAAACTTGCGCGCAAGCCCGGCACGCAGCAGGGCAAGGTGCTTGGGGTTCTCGGCATCGTCGCCGGTGACGGCACTGCGACTGCCTATCTGCACGCAGCCGTCAGGAAGCATTCGATAGTAGTGGCGCAGCACGCGGGTATCGGTCAGCGGCGACAACGTACCGAAGCCGCAGGCCTCCTTCTCATCATCTTCCAAAGGGCGTGTGACGATCGAATTCGAGAGGATCGGCATGAGCCGGTGCCGGGTCACGTGATTGAGACCGGGTGGCGTGTAGCCCGCGGTGGCAAGCGCCACCGACTTGGCTCGAACCACACCGCCCGGCGTGATCAGATGGTGTATGCCATTGACCCGCTCCCAGCCGAGCACCGGGCTTCCGGTGTGAACCTTCGCACCCAGCTTGCGCGCCAGACGCAGGTAACCGAAGGCGAGCTTCGCCGCATGTATGCAGGTGCCATCCGGCTCCCACATGGCGCCGCAGGCTTCCTGATCACGCACGTATTTCTCGTGCACCTCGCCACGCGAGAGAATGCGGGAGCCGTAGCCGAAGGTCTCGTTCAGCAACGCGCACTCCTTCTCGAGCCGTGGCATGGCACCGGGCTTGTGCGCGAGGTAGAGATGGCCGCCTTCCTGGGGCTCACAGTCGATCTCGTCACGCCCGATCAACTCGCGGAAGACTTCGAACGCCTCGGTCACTTCATCGTGCATGCGGCGCGCGACATCCACGCCCCAACGGGCAATCCACTCCGATCGCTTCAAGCGTCCCGAGGAAATCTGAGCCTGGCCGCCGTTACGCGTCGAGCAGCCCCAGGCGACGGTATTGGCCTCGAGGACGACGGCTTCGATACCATGGTTCTGCGCGAGGTGGATTGCACAAGACAGGCCGGTATAGCCTGACCCGATGATCGCGACATCGGTGTCGAAGTCCTCGGACACCGGCCCGTCGTCCGCGGGGGGTGTGCCTGCCGTACCGATCCAGTAGGTCGGCGCGTAGTCACGGTTGTGCCCCGGGCCCTTGTCGACGACAGGATCGTAGTGGGGGTCATAGCTCGACTTCGGCCAATGCTTGGGCCGGCGCACCTTGGGTGTCACCGCATCGGCGGCAGGAACGCTTTCTTTCTCGGCCGCGACGGCCTCTTCCGTTTCGCTCATCGTCTGTTATACCGTCAAGCTGTGCGCTGCTTGCGCAACGCTTGCTTGACGACGATCTGACCGTCGCGCAGCGTGAACAGGTCGGCCCCTTCGGCCTCGATTCTGTTGCCGTCCGCACCGGTACCGGAGAAGATCCACTCGGAAACAGCACGATCACCGTGCACGAAGTGATCGTGATGATCCCAATGGGCATCGGGCATTGCAGCCCAGACCCCCGAAAACGCCTTGGCAATCGCGTTCGCACCCTCGATCTTCGCGCCGAACACCTCTGGCCCGGCGACGGTGTAGAACACGCAGTCATCGGCAAAGTGACGCATTACCGCGTCGACATCATGGCGATTGAAGGCATCGAAGGTTGCCGCGAGGTCTTCGGGCGTCAGCGTTTTACTCATGGTGTTCAGGTCTCGACAGTGATCCGGCTTGCCGGAACAGCCCGGCGCAAGCAGGACGAGACCATAATATGAACACGTTCACGTCATCACGGCCAGCGACGATACTGTCGTTGATCCAGCGGGTGGAGCGTAGACCCGTTATCGACCCACCACTGCGCTCACCCGCCCATGAGCAGGGGCCGGTTCGACTGCTCGAACAGGTGTCGGGTCGTGCTGCCGAACAGCGACTCGCGAAGTCTGCTATGTATCCGGCAGCCGCTGACCAGCAGATCAGCATCGATGTCCCTGGCAAGCGCCAGTATCTCTTCACCGATCTCGAAGACGGAAACCGTACTTTGCGAGAGTTCGACGGCAACACCATGACGAGCAAGCGTGGCGGCCAGATCCTCCGCCATTCCGGCATCATGCGCGCGCTCCGACGGCGGTGGATTGAAACGATGGATACGGACGTGGGTCGCGAGCTGCAGTAGTGGCAGCGCATCAAAGACCGCACGGGTCGATTCGGCATTGCCGTTCCACGCCACGAGGACACGTTCGGTGGTGAATTCACGCTCACCGCCATCAGGTACCAGCAACACAGGACGCGCGGTCGCGCCGACGACATGTTCGCCCAGATGCCAACCGGACCGTCCGGCTTCGCGCGCATGCCGTTGTCCGAGAATCAGTGCGTCACAGGTATTGCCGAGTTCGACCAGGGCACCGCCAGCAGAAAGCTCACTGTCCTCGATCACCTGCCAGTGACCCGAGAACGCGCGGGCATGTCGGGCATCCTCGAAAATGTCCCGTAGCCGATCGCCGAGCACGGCTAGCGGCAGCCCGCTCTGCTGAGTCGTACCCGCAGGTACGACATGAACACCCACGATACGCGCACCGTGCGTCGCGGCAAGCGATGCAGCGGCGAGCATGACGCGCGGCGCCGTTTCGATGTCTGCCAGACCGACCAGTAACTTGCGGTAGCTCATTGTTCCGTCTCCGTGTCAAGAATCAGCGCGGCGAATGCCCTGCAACACCAGCTTGCTCACGCACTCATCAGCAGGGGTACCGATGCATTGCAGAGAAGATGACGGGTCGTGCTGCCGAACAAGGTCTCGCGCAACCCGCCTTGTTCGAAACATCCGGCAACGATGACGTCGGCCTCCCAGTCCGATGCATAAGCAAGCAACTCGGTGCCAACGTCGGCATTCCGCACATCTGCATGCTGCACGTCGGCATTCACCCCATGGAGCGACAGCGTTTCGGCAAGCATCTCGGCCGTTCCAGCCACACCACGCCGATCCCGAGACGGTGCATTGATACGTTGCAGGCGAACGGCGTCGGCACGGCAGAGTAGCGGCAAGGCCGCGAACAAGGCGCGTGTCGACGCACGCTGACCGTCCCAGGCAATGAAGACTCGATCACCCACGGCAGGTGCACCATGATCGGGTGCCACGAGCAAGACCGGTCGACCACAGGCGGCGAGAAGGTGCGCCGACGTCGAACCACGAGAACCGCGTCTGGCGGGGTCGGCAGGCTGTCCCATCACGATCAGGTCCGAGGTATTCGCCTGCTCGATCAACTGGCGCTCGTTGGACGGTTCGTGCGACACGACTTCACGCCATTCGGACACGAAACCGCCCGCTTCGGTGTGCTTCGCGAACCGACCCTGCATGGCTTCGGCCAGCGCTTTCCGGGCATTCTGAAATTCCAGACTCACGCTCGCCGATATTTCTTGATAGGGCAGGTTCAACATCGGCACGACGTGCAGCCCGATGAGATGCGCCTGGTGTTGCTCAGCCAACGTTGTCGCAACGCCCAACAGGGCGTCTGACCCTTCCTCCATCGGCAAGGGCACCAGCACAGTCTGGTAAGCCATATCGCTCGTTCCCCGTCTCGCTGGTTCGATTCCACGATCTCATCTGCCACTCGGTGCCGACATGATCTGGATCAAGAAGCCTTTGCAACGAACACTTGAAACGAACGCTCACTCGAATACGATGAGCCATGACAGCGATCATGATTCAGGGAACAGCCTCGGACGTCGGCAAGTCCACCTTCGTGGCAGGGCTTTGCAGGCTTGCTCGACGCCGCGGTATCGACGTTGCGCCGTTCAAGGCGCAGAACATGTCGAACAACGCTGCCGTCACCGCCGATGGCGGCGAGATCGGTCGGGCGCAGGCATTACAGGCGCTTGCTGCAGGCATTCCGCTTTCTGTCGACATGAACCCTGTACTGCTCAAGCCACAGAGTGATCGAAGCGCACAGGTGATCGTTCAGGGTCGGGTCGCCGCGACACTCGAAGCGGCACATTACTTCTCCGATCGCGGCGCACTCCTCGAACCTGTCCTGCAAAGTTACTCGAGGCTGGCCAGGCGTCATGACCTGATCATCGTCGAAGGCGCAGGCAGCCCGGCGGAAGTCAATCTGCGCACGGGTGACATTGCGAATATGGGCTTTGCGCGCGCGGCCGACGTACCCGTCTGCCTGCTCGGCGATATCGACCGTGGGGGTGTCATTGCCGCCATCGTGGGAACTCGACAGGTCATTGATGCCGACGACGCCGCCATGATCACAAGCTTCGTCATCAACAAGTTTCGTGGTGATCCGCGACTATTCGATGACGGCGTGGTCTTTATCGAGCGTGCGACTGGCTGGCCGTGTCTCGGTGTCGTGCCCTGGCTACCCGCAGCGAGCCGACTGCCGGCCGAGGACGCCGCGACGTGGCTTTCGAGCGAGAATGCAGCCACCACTGTCGCTGGCTCGCTAACTGCAACGGTGCATGAAGAAGGCCTGCCACTGCGCATCGTCGCGCCGCTATTGTCGCGAATCGCGAACATCGACGACGCCGACCCGCTGCGGCTGGAACCGGGGGTGGACTTCCGCTTCATACCGCCAGGGCAAGCGCTGCCGCGCGATGCGGACGTCGTCATCCTGTTCGGCACCAAGTCGACCCGTGGTGATCTCGAATTCATGGAATCACAAGGGTGGCACCACGACATTCACGCGCACCGACGTGCGGGCGGTGCGGTCCTCGGGCTCTGCGGAGGCTACCAGCTGCTCGGCGAGACGATCGACGATCCCCAGGGCATTGACGGCCCGGCCGGCCATTGTCGTGGGCTGGGTCTCCTTGAAGTACAGACGTCCATGGAGAGACAGAAGGTCGTCAGCCCCTGCAACGGGCACTGCGCGATTTCCGGCACGGTCACCGCCGGTTACGAGATTCACGTCGGCAGCACCATCGGTACTGACTGCGCGCGACCCATGCTGTATCTCGAAGACCGCTCCGAAGGTGCACGCAGTGTCGACGGGCGGGTTGAGGGCAGTTACGTTCACGGCCTCTTCGCGAGTGACGAATTTCGTCGAGCGTGGCTGGAACGACACCGCGAAGGTGTGGCGGGGCCTAGCCTGCAGAACTATCGAGCCACCGTCGAGGCGGCCATCGATGCAGTCGCCGACGGGCTGGAAACCTCCCTCGATGTCGAGCGGCTGCTCAGCCTTGCTCGAGAACCACGCTGAACTGAGTCGAGCTCGGCAAGCACACAAACACGCAGGCACGCAGGCACGAAGGCACGCAGGCACGCAGGCACGCACGCAGGCAGGCACGCACGCAGGCAGGCAGGCAGGCAGGCAGGCAGTAGTAGCTTGCCTCACTTCGCAGGCAACTCCTCACGCTTCGATCCTCCTTGCAAGTTCTGACGTTCAGGTACGTACCGCTCGCGGTCGCGTGGTCCGCAATGCTTTTTCGACCGGTGTGCAATTGAGTGCCGCCATGGTTCACGGCGGCCCTTTGCCCGGCAAGATCATCGCAGTTGTCGCGTGTCGGCCGGTATGTCGACATCCAGCAGTACACCTTCATCGTCGACCGGGACCTCGAGTACACAGTCGGGCCATCTTTCGGCGATGGCGCGCGCGCCGACATCGCCTTGCAACGCGAGTACATCATCGAACAAGGCCTGTCGGATCAAGACCGGATTACCGCGCCGTCCAGCATGCACAGGGACGACGAACAGCGCATCCGGTACAGCCGTGGCCGCCTGCATGAGCGCGCTGATCGTATCCGGGGAGATTGTCGGCATGTCGGCCAGACAGACGAGCACAGCGTCGCGGTCCAGCAAGGCCGCAATGCCGCAGGCGAGTGAACCTGCCATGCCACTCTCGAAGCCAGCGTGATGCAACCACGAGACCGGCGGGCGCCGCTTGCGAAGCCCTGCCTCGACACGCTCGTTGTCGCATCCGGTGACCACCAGGGTTGTGCTGCACTCGGATCGGGCGAGTGCATCCAGGACATGATCGAGCAAGGACTTTTCACGCCAGGTGCTCAACAACTTGTTCTCGACGCCAAAACGCTTGGAACGGCCAGCAGCGAGTACCAGGGCCGTGGCTTGTAAACCGGGCTTGCGATCACTGGCGGGCGCTTCCGGCGCTGCTCGTGGTGCGCGACGCTCGCCATGTTCCTTCAGCAAACCACCCACACCGAGCGAGGCACACCAGTCGTCATCGACGACCAGACCGGCGGCCAGTCGAGCGAGCACCCAATCAACCCCGTTATCGCGCGGCGAGCGAGCACAACCCGGCAGCCCGATCACCCGGACATGCCCGAGTGTTCCAAGCAGCATCAGATTACCCGGATCCATCGGCAGACCAAATCGCGCAAGCGTCCCACCGCTACGCTCGATAGCGGCCGGTATGACATCACGACGATCACCCGTGGCGGATGCGCCCAGCACGAGAATCCAGTCAAGCCCAGCCGTCTGCAAGCTGGCCAGGATGGCAACAAGTGAATCGATCTCATGATCGCACCGCGACTCGCCCAGCAACTCTGCCTGGCACCGTGCCAGGCGCGCCCTGGTCGCATCGTGCGACTTTTCGAGTAAGTGCAGAGGCATCCCGACAGTACGCGTCTGCACAAGATGCGCGCGGCAAGCCATGAAAGCGTCAACACGCATTGGATGGATCGTCGCTCCACCCGGCACTTCGCTTCGGGCTTGTGTTTCCACCAAGGCGAGCGCTGCCTGTAGACAGGAGGCCTGAACGGCAAACGGAATGATCTTGACAGTTGCAACCAGCCGCCCTTTGCGAACCGAAGTTTCGGCCGGCAAGGTGGCAACGGTGATGCTCTCGTCGACACGATTGAGTCGCGTCAGCAGGGAATGCTCGACGCTGAACAAGCCAGTCTCGACGGCATGCAGATTGACGCGCCCGGTGCCCACCGACCGCGCTTCGATACCGTCGCCAGCGAGTCTCGCCAGCGCGCTGCCGAGCTGTCTTGCCGCTTCGTCTTCGTCGACGTCGAGAACTTCCAGCCGGCTGATCGTGACAGTCTGACAGTGCGCGTCTTGCAGCCGGGCAATGATCGACGAATCGATCAGCGTACCTTTCGCCAGTCGTCCCGTTGGCAGACGAACACCGTGCGCCAACCGCGCACCGTGCGCGTCAGCGACAGCGCACTCACCGAAATACACGCGCTCTGACGGATGGCGACGGGTCAGACAGCGGGTTCGACGAAATCGAGCTCCATGAACGACGCAACCTCCGGCAGCCAGATGTCGTCAACGAATTTCCGATGGTCGGGATGTGCATCATAGGCATCGTAAGCCTGCTGCGTCTTGAAGTACATGGACAGGCCATGGTCGTAGTCGCTCTTCGCACTGACCTGACGCAATACGCGAAAGTCGAGCACCCCGGGAAGCTGGCCAAGCGCGGCGGCACGCGCGAGGAATTCGGCTTCCTCGGATGAACCTCGCGGGTGATTCAGGCGAAAGACGACGGTGTGCTGAATCATGTCGGGTTGTTCCGGATTGACGACGCAATGAGTCCGTCGGGTGGCCACGGGAGTATACCTCCCGGGGCTCCCACGGAAAGTGACTCACTCAGCGAGTCTGTCCGCTTTCGTGGCAAGCCGTCTTCTCGAGGGCGTGCTTGCGCACTCCGAATCTTCGTTGAGAGCGAGCCTGCGGACCGGAAGACGGCACACCGATCAATGCCTCCTTGGCCTTCAAAGGTGCCGTGGTGGGTTGATTCCACGCTCTGTTCGGGCCACAGACTGACTTCTCAGCTCTGGCGGCGACGTTCGGATTGCGACAGGAACCAGGTCAACGCGCAGGCAAGCGCATGCAGACACCAGAACCCGAAGAACGCGATCGTGTACGCACCTTCACGGCTGCCCCCAAGATGCTCGTGAACCCAATCGACTTGCAAAGGGTCGAGCAGTGAAAAGACCAGACCGACACTGATCCCCGCACCCAGGAATGCCGGCCAGAAGACCTGCATGAGCAGTAACGTCAACCGCCCGCGAGGTTCGTGTCGTCGGGATGCAGTCCCGAAATCATCGACGGCCTCGTGATCGAGATCGGAATCTGCACTGGCACCGATGCCGCGATCCGGCTTGTCGGCGATCTTTCCGGACTCGTCGGGCGCGCTTGTCATGTCCTTGCTCTCCAGGCCCGGTCGGCAATGCACTCGATCCCGACACGGCATTGCAGGTCGGCACCCCTATCGACCGGCACGCAGACATTCACTTTCGAGCAGCCAGCTGCAGTTTACTGCCAGGTGCCAAAAGCACGGTTTCACTCACCAGTCGCCAGGTGTCGGTTCCGACCGGCGCCACGTGAATTCGCCAGCGGCCATCGGCCGGCAAACCCGGGCCCGATGCAACATAGCGCCCACCACCGGCATGAGCGAACTGTGCAGCTCCATCCCTTTCCGACTGAGTGACATGCACCCAGCGAACGTCGAGCATCGCCGGTGCCACGAACGTTGCAGATTCTGCTGCGAGGTCGAGTATCACAGCGTCGCGACTCGTGTCGATACGAGCGGCAAGCCCGAGTCGGGTCGCTTCTCGATCGCGGGCGATACGCTGATTGATGCCCTTGCCTTCCTTGTACCAGTCATCGACGACCAGAGCATCCTGGCCGACGCTTGCCAGCACGATCATGACGATGCCAAGCAGCACCGACACAGCCGGAATCGCGATCAGCATCCAGGGCCAGAACTGACGATACCAGGGAGGCGGTAGCAACGCCGATTTGGTGTGCTGCAATGTCATGACCCCGTCGGCAGGTAGAAAGATGCGCTTGTCTGGCGGACGACGTCCGGGTCGTCATCGGCGACGATCTCGAACATGATGGGCTGACTCCCGCGTGCCGACGGATCGGGTGTCGCACGTACTCGTACGGGAACAAGACGGTTGGCCGACGCATCGACCCGCACGACACGCTCGGAATCGATGGCAATGTCTGCAAGCCCGGTAACGTTGAGGACGAAGACGCGCTCACGTTCCGTTCCGTTGCTGATCATCAGTCGGTAGACATTTTCTATCTGGCCATTCTTGACCTCGCGCAACAGCACACCACGATCGCGCATGACATCAACCTTGAGTGGTACCCGCGAAATGACACTCAGTGCCAGCACCACACTGACCGTAGCGAGAATTGCTGCGTACAGGAGCACTCTAGGTCGAAAGACCCGGGCGAGAAGCGAGCTGCGCTCAAGCCCCTGCTCTACACCGTTCAAGGTGTCGTAGCGAATCAGGCCACGAGCCGAACCAACCTTGTCCATCACCTGATCGCAGGCATCGATACACGCTGCACAGCCGATACACTCATACTGCTGTCCGTCGCGTATGTCGATACCGGTCGGGCAGACCTGAACGCACAAGCTGCAGTCGACGCAATCTCCACCCACTGATACAGCCTTTCTCGAGCGTGCACCGCGTGGTTCGCCACGGTGTTCATCGTAGGTGATGACGAGGGTGTCACGATCAACCATGACCCCCTGAAAGCGCGCGTAAGGGCACATGTACTTGCACACCTGTTCGCGCAGGAAACCCGCGTTCCCCCACGTTGCAAAGCTGTAGAAGAGTATCCAGAACGCCTGCCAGGGACCGAGCGCGAGTGTTGCAACCGCAGGCACAAGCTCCCGAATCGGCGTGAAATAGCCGACGAAGGTGATACCAGTCCACAAGGCAACCGCAAGCCAGGCGGCATGCTTGAGCGCCTTCTTCCGAAATTTCTGCACTGTCCACGGTGACGCGTCGAGTTTCATGCGTCGCGCGCGATCACCCTCGATTCGACGCTCGATCCAGAGGAAGATCTCCGTATAGACGGTCTGCGGGCAGGCGTAGCCACACCAGAGCCTGCCGGCGACTGTTGTGAAGAGAAACAGCGACATCGCCGAGAGCACCAGCAACGCTGTCAGATAGATGAAGTCTTGCGGGTGCAAGACCAACCCGAAGATATGGAAGCGGCGTGCCGCCAGATCGAACAGTACCGCCTGCCGCTCGTTCCAGGATATCCACGGCAAGCCGTAGAACACCAGCTGGGTGGCCCAGACGAGCGCCCAGCGCCAGCGTGCGAATACGCCGCTGACGGCCCGAGGATAGAGCTTCTTGCTGACCTCGAGGAGCGACCGCGCTTCGGGCCTGTCGTCGCGGTGTAGTGGTGCCGACGGGTTCATCGTCCGTCAGGGATTGCGGTGTTCGGCAGAGAGACTCCAGACATAGGCGGCAAGCACATGCGCCTTGCCTTCGCCGAGCAATTCGCCAAAGGCTGGCATCTGATTTTGAAGTCCCGCTCGTACCCCGTCCTTGATGGTTTCAAGTGAACCACCGTAGAGCCAGATATCATCGGTCAGATTCGGCGCGCCGATCGCAGGATTACCTTTGCCCTCAGCGCCATGGCAGGCCGCACAGACGGCAAACCGAGCCTGCCCCGCCGCAGCGAGTTCCACATCGTGGTTGCTTTCCGAGAGCGAGAGCACATAGTGTGCGACCTGATCAAGGCCCTCTTCGCTGTTACCGACTGCCGCGAGCATCGACGGCATGACCGCGATGCGGCCATTCAGAATGGTGTTCTTGACATGCGTCGTCGTCGCCATGCCGAGCCAGTCATTGTCAGCCAGGTTCGGAAAGGACCTTCCGCCGCGCGCATCCGAGCCGTGACACTGCGCGCAATAGGTCAGGAAGAGCCGCTCGCCCATGGCGATGGCAGTCGGGTCCTCGGCGACCGTTTCGACTTCCTGTTCGAGGTAGTTGGCAAACAGCGGCTCATAGACTGCCCGCGCAGCCTCGACCTCATCGTCGTACTGCGAGGCTGATGACCAGTCGAGCCAGCCCGAGCGACTGCCAAGGCCGGGGTAGGCCAGAAGGTAGACGACGCCAAACACGCAAGTACCGTAGAAAAGGTATAGCCACCAGCGCGGCAGTGGGTTGTTCAGCTCTTCCAGAGTCTCGTCCCAGACGTGACCGGTGGTGCCGACGGCGCGAGGATCGGTGGAAGGTTCGTCGCTACTGTCTATTACTCCAGCCGACTCGGCAGGACTATCCGGCACGCGTTGACGGGATACCGACCACGCGAGTAACCAGCAGGCGCCGATCGACAACAGAACGACAACGATGATCGCCAGACTCCAGCTTGCGCTCACGAAATCAGCCACCTTCGCCATCCTCCTGCAGACGCCCGCGCGTCCGCTGCTCCTGATCCAGCGTGCGCGCCTGCATCTCCTCATCTGCGAACGGAAGATTGGCAGCTTCGTCAAAACGTCCACGACGATTCTTCCCCCACGCCCACCAGATGATGCCGAGAAAGACGATGAAGCTGATCAACGTGATGGCCGATCGAAGAAATACGGCATCCATCATCGGACTCCTCCCCCGGCCGTACCGAGAATCTGCAGATAGGCTATGACGGCATCGAGTTCAGTCTTGCCCTTCAGAGCCTCGGGCGCGGCGGCAATCTGATCGTCCGTGTAGGGGTGGCCGAGCGTACGCAGCACACGCAACTTCGGGCGAATCGATTCCGGGTCGAGCATCGCTTCCGCGAGCCAGGGATAGGCCGGCATGTTCGACTCCGGCACCACATCCCGCGGGTTGATCATGTGCACACGATGCCACTCGTCACTGTAGCGCCCACCAACACGATGCAGGTCCGGCCCCGTGCGCTTGCTTCCCCACTGGAACGGCCGATCGTAGACGAATTCACCGGCAACCGAGTACGGTCCATAGCGCTCGGTCTCGGCCCGAAACGGTCGAATCATCTGTGAGTGACAGTTGTAGCAGCCCTCGCGGACATAGATGTCGCGACCCGTCAGCTGCAACGCGTCATAGGGCTCCAGGCCAGCTACCGGCTCGGTCATCGAGCGCTGGAAGTAGAGTGGCACGATCTCCACCAGTCCGCCTATCGAGATGACGGCGACTATCAGCACCACCATCAGTCCGGTGTGGCGTTCGATAAGGTCGTGAGAGAGCTTCATGTATCGATCCGAGTGAGATGACTATCGAGACTTCGGGCGCGTTCTCGGGCGCCGATTCAGCGTGCGGCTGCGGGTACCGTCGATATGCCGGTACCACCCGAGCCGTCCGGTTCCGGCATCGACACACGAGCATCGACGGGTTGACCGCTACGCATGGTCATGATCACGTTGAACAACATGAGCAGCATTCCGGAAAGGTAGAGAAGACCTCCGACCAGCCGCACCACGTAGTACGGCCAGGTTGCCTTCACACTCTCGACGAACGCGTAAGTCAAGGTTCCATCCACATTCGTTGCCCGCCACATCAAGCCTTGCATGACCCCGGCTACCCACATGGCGGCAATATAGGCAACGATGCCGAGCGTCGCGATCCAGAAATGCACTTCGATCAGACGGACGCTGTACATCTCCTGCCTGCCGAACAAGCGTGGCACCAGGTAGTAGATCGAACCCATCGAGATCAGCCCTACCCAGCCGAGCGCACCCGAGTGGACGTGACCGATGGTCCAGTCCGTATAGTGAGACAAGGCATTGACCGTCTTGATCGACATCATCGGACCTTCGAAGGTACTCATTCCGTAAAACGAGAGTGAGACGATCAGGAACTTGAGAATGGGATCGGTACGGAGCTTGTGCCAGGCACCTGACAGCGTCATGACTCCGTTGATCATGCCGCCCCAGCTCGGCGCGAGCAGAATCAGGCTGAACACCATGCCGACCGACTGCGTCCAGTCGGGCAGCGCGGTGTAATGCAAGTGATGCGGGCCCGCCCACATGTAGGTGAAGATCAAGGCCCAGAAGTGCACGATCGACAGGCGATAGGAATAGATCGGGCGCTCCGCCTGTTTCGGAATGAAGTAGTACATCATTCCGAGAAATCCTGCCGTCAGGAAAAAACCGACAGCGTTGTGTCCGTACCACCACTGGATCATTGCATCCTGTACACCGGCATAGGCCGAGTAGGACTTGGTCGCCGAGACGGGAAGTGCTGCCGCGTTGACGAGATGCAATACTGCCACCGTGAGGATGAACGCCCCGTAGAACCAGTTGGCTACATAGATATGTGGAACGCGACGCTTCACGATCGTGCCGAAGAAGACGATCGCGTAGGCCACCCAGACAGCCGCAATCAGGATATCGATCGGCCATTCGAGTTCGGCATATTCCTTCGACTGGGTGATGCCGAGCGGCAGCGTTATTGCCGCAAGTACAATCACCAGTTGCCAGCCCCAGAAAGTGAATCCGACAAGTGGCCCGCCGAACAGTCGCGCCTGACAGGTGCGCTGGACGACGTAGTAACTGGTTGCAAACAGTGCGCTGCCCCCGAAGGCAAAGATCACGGCGTTGGTGTGCAGGGGGCGAAGGCGTCCGTAGGAAAGCCACGAGATGCCGCCGAGGAATTCCGGCCAGGCCAGTTGCGCCGCGATGACGACGCCAACGAGCATGCCGACGACACCCCAAACCACCGTCATGACAGCGAAGCCACGCACGACCGAATAATTGTAGGTCTCGCCGATGGTCGCATCTACCGTCACGACGCGGTCTCCTGGGTTGGCTTGCCCTTCGCCGGAAAGGCGCTCGTCATCGGCGATGGTGCTCATTCTCTGCAAGTCTTCCCCGGTCGGTAGTCAGCGACACAGAGGGTGAACGCCTGCCGGAGACAGCACCTTGATCTGAGTCAAGGGAGTCAGATTTCACGTCGATACCTGGCGGCTCGATCACGCGGTCAGCCGGACGGTCGTCATCCATCAGCACGCTCCAGGCTGGCCCGACATCATCATCGAATTGTCCTGACGCGTTCATGCGAAAGAAGAACGCCACCGCCACACCGATCGCGACCAGGGAGAGGGGCACCAGGAGAATCAGGGATTCCACGATCGCGCCCTCATGAACGGCTGAGCCTTAGCGCGTTGCCGACGACAAGTAGCGAACTGCCGGCCATACCCAAGGCCGCGGCCCACGGCGAAACCCAGCCGAGAGCGGCCGCCGGGATCGCGGTGGCATTGTAGAGTGCCGCCCAGGCAAGATTCTGATGAATGATGCGGACACAGCGACGACTGCTGTCGAGAAGCGGCAATAGCACATCGAGGCCAGGCGCAAGCGACACGACGTCGGCGGCCGTGCGCGCAAGGTCGCTCGCGTCACCGATCGCAAGCGAGATGTCGGCAAGCGCCAGAACGGGTGCATCGTTGATCCCGTCGCCGACCATCAGCACCACCTTGTCCGACGCTTGCAGGTCCGCGACGAACCTCTGCTTGTCGATCGGTGTCGCCGAGCCGCTCGCACTGTCGATACGAAGAGCCGACGCGAATGCCTCGACGGTAGTCGACCGGTCACCCGACAGCAGATGCACGCGCATCCCCTGAGCCTCGAGCGACGCAACCACATCCAAGGACTCGATCCGCAAGGGATCGACAAAGGTGAAACGCGCCAACGGGACGAACGGCGACGTGTCGCAGCCGGTTTTGGCCGACTGGTCGCGAGAAACCAGAAAGACCTCGCTTGCGCTGACGCGGTGGTGCGAAGGCGCATGGAACCCTTCGTGCGCCGAGCCGCTTGCCTCCGGTAGTGCCCCGCGGCGCCAACGGGCGGCAAGCACGTCATCGAGCTCACACCAGTTCGCCGAACCGAGTCGTAGCTCGACACCGTCACCGCGGCATCCGGCTACACCGCTTCCAGACGCAAGCTCTCGATCGATGACGTCGGCGACAGCGACGCCTTCGGCATGGGCTGTCGTCAGCAAGGCCTTTCCGAACGGATGGGCGGTGCCCGCTTCGAGACCTGCGGCGAGGCCCAATGCCTCTTGACGAGAAACGTTCTCGGCAAGCGTCATTCCTGCCAGCACCGGTTGACCTCTCGTCAACGTGCCGGTCTTGTCAAAGACGACATCGGTAACCTTCGCCAGTGTCTCGATCGCATGACCACGGGTGATCAGGACGCGTCGCCGCAACAACCGCCCACTTGCCGCAGCAAGCGCAGCGGGGGTCGCGAGCGACAGGGCACAAGGGCAGGACACGACCAGTGTGGTCAGCGCCACCAGCGCGGCTCGCGACGGATCGACCCATAGCCAGACGATAAATACCCCTGTCGCGAACAGCAGGAGCATGCCGACGAAAACCGCACCTACGCGATCGGCGATGCAGACGAGCGCGGGTTTCTCCTCGGCGCCTCGCTCCATCAATCGTTCGATCATCGACAGTGCACTGCCGGATGCGGCTTTTTCGACAAGGAGCTCGAGTGGCGCACCTGCATTGATGGCGCCGCCAGGGACAGAGAAGCCTTCGGCGATCGTCTCCGGCAAGCTCTCACCACTGATCAGCGACAGATCCAGCGCGGCTGACTTGCCGATGAGACGCCCGTCAACCGGCACGCGCTCGCCACTCGAGACTCGAACGCGATCGCCTGGTGCGAGGCGCAACGTCGGGACGCGCACCGCTTGCCAGCCAGCGTCCGGGTCGGCGCGTTCGAGTTTCATCGCCATTTCGGGCGCTGCCGCGCCGATGTCGTCAATGGCGCGCAGCGCCCGCAACCGAGCCTGCCATTCGAGCCAGCGTGCACCAAGGAGCAGGAACACGAACATGGCAATGGAATCGAACCAGACCTCACCCTGCCCCGTGACGATCGCCTGCAGGCTGACCACAAAAGCTGCCACCAACGCGATCGATACCGGCAGATCCATACCAGCCTGACGCGCCAGCAGATCCCGCCATGCACGACTGAAGAACGGACGCGCGGAATACAGCATGACGGGCGTGGTGAGTACCAGACTCGCCCAGTCGAGCAGACGTTCGTGCGTCGGATGGAGTTCCTCGGCGCCGGCAAGATACGCCGGCAAGGCGTACATCATCACTTGCGTCGTCGCGATGCCGGCGACGAACAAGCGTTGCAGTTTTGAACGAGACTCCGCTTTGAGTCTCGACTCACGCTCACGTGCATCAAATGGCCGTGCGCGGTAGCCGACGCTCGCGATGCGCGCGAGAACCGACGACAGTGATACCTGGCTTGCGTCATACCGCACACGGGCCCGGGCGGTCGAGAAGTTCAGACTCGCGGCAACGATGCCCGGCAAGGCACGCAGACGACGTTCCACCAGCCAGACGCAGGCGCCGCATCGCAGGCCTTCGACCGACAACAATACTTCGGCTGCCACCGCATTGCCAGCAGGCGCGGGCATGCCTTGAGCGTCTACCTCGACGACATGCCTGGCGGTGGTCTCGGGTTCGTCGTAGACCGCAAAGCCATCCAGTGATGCCTGAATATCCTCCGGCACGAAGCCAGATTCGGCCGGACCGATCCGGCGCCGGTAGTAATCGTCAAGACCGGCATCGACAATGGCTGCCATGACCGCCTCACAGCCGGGGCAACACAGTGCCCTCGTCCTGCCATCAAAGTTCACTGCACGGCGGCTGGCTGGCAGGACAGCTTCACCGCAGTGATAGCAGGACTCGATGGCTGCCGCTCGGGCCTCTGCCAAGTGACTGTCGACACGAGCATTCACGTGCCATAGCCCGGCAGGTGCACACACAGCTCTCGAAGGAGCGGGATGGTCGCCGCCACGTCGAGTCGCAGGAGTCCGAGAATTCCAAACAGCGCAATCGTCCCACCGATCAGGCAGCGTATGCGCGGGCGCCTGGTAAGCCGGGCTATCAGGGAGCCTGAGACACCCAGCAGGAGCAGGTTGGGTAACGTCCCCAGACCAAAGGCAAGAGCCAGTGCCGCACCCTGCAAGGCGCTGCCGGTGAGCAGTGCGCCGACAAGCACCGCGTAGACCATGCCACAAGGCACGAGGCCCCACAACGCACCCGCGGCGAAAGCACCGGGTGTCGTGCCCGTGCGGGCTAGACTCGCTGTCGCCAGCGGTCGGATCCGGGCCCACGGCACTCGGCCCAGGGCTTCAAGCGCATGACCGATCCGGCGCAGACCGGCAACATAGAGACCCATGAGAACAAGCAGAACGTTGGTCAGCGCAAAGGCCGCCTGCTGCAGGGGCAACGCTTCACCGAGCAACCAGCCAAACGATCCCGCTGCACCGGCGAGCGCGCCGAGAGTCGTGTAGCTGGCCAGCCGTCCGGCGTTATAGGGCAGGAGTCGCGAGAGCGATCGTCGCCGGGAAGGCTGGCTGACTATTATTCGCGAACCGTCGCTGCGCGAACCGACCAGGGCGATCGCACCGACGATACCGCCACACATGCCGGCACAGTGCACGCCCCCCATCAGACCGGTCAGAAAGACCACGATCAGGGTAGGTTCAATTTCCACGTGGCCGAGGCGGATTCCGCGTGATCGTCATCCCACTACTGTGGGCTCATTGTCGGCCGCAGACCTTGACATGGATCAAGCGAGTTATGATCCTGACGGACAGCGACGGAAACACTGGCGATGACAACCGCCGTACCCGGATTCGACCCGAAGGTCTTCAAGGAGATCTGTTCTACGTGCAGCCTGCGCGAGCTCTGCGTGCCGGGCGGGATAACGGCAGACGAACTCGAGCGCCTGGACAATTTCGTCGAACGACGTCGTCCGGTCTCGCGTGGCGAAACGCTGTATCGCACGGGTGATCCGTTTCGCGCATTGTATGCGGTCAGGAGCGGCACCTTCAAGGCGCGCGTGATGAGCGACAACGGCCGCGAACATGTGACCGGATTCCAGTTGCCCGGCGAACTGCTGGGACTCGACGGGGTCGCCTACGACAAGTACGGCGTCGACGCGATCGCGCTCGAGGACAGTCTGGTCTGTGTCTTGCCGTACACCGCTCTGGAACGCATTGCACGCGACTTTCCGCCACTGCAACATCAGCTGCACAAGGTCATGAGCCGCGAAATCGTTCGCGAACAGGATGTCATGACGTTGCTTGCGAGCCTGCGTGCAGAGGAACGCGTGGCAGCGCTGTTGGTAGGGTTATCGGAACGCTATCGCAGACTGGGCTATTCGGCGACGAATTTCGTGCTGCGCATGACTCGCGAGGAGATCGGCAATCACCTCGGTCTCAAGATCGAGACGGTCTCGCGCGCGTTTCGAAAGCTGTCGGATCAGGGACTCGTTCGCATAGACGGCAGGAAGGTCGAACTCGTCGAGGAGGATGCTCTGCGCCGGAGCCTCGGCACGGCCGTCGTCACGCGAGGCTGAGCCAACACCCCGCCTCAGGCTGGCTGTTCGACCAGCTCGACGTAGGCATGCCAGGTCGCGTGGCCGACCAGCGGTGCGCTGATCAGTAGAGGCAACAAACCGGCGAGCAGGCTCGCTCCGATCAACACGACAACCAACAACGCCCACAGATACAGGGCACGCGGGTTATGGAGCAACGCGCGAACACTGGTAAAGACCGCGGTCAGGGCATCGATGTCACGATCGAGCAGCAGCGGCACCGAGACCACGCTGATCGCGAAGGCCAGCGACGCGAATAGAAAGCCGATGCCGAGCCAGACCAGCACGAAACCTGCGTTGTCGAAGGAGACGATCGCACTGAGCAAACCTTGAAGGGTCGGAAAGTCCGTCGTCGAGAATAGAGCGAAAAGTATGATCGATACCCGCGCCCAGACGATCATGATGAAGGTCAACATGAGCGCGAACAACGCGATGTCACCGGGATTGCGAAACCAGCAGACAAGAGAGGCAAGGAAGGCTCGACGCTCGCCACGTGCACGTTGTCTCGACAGCTCATAAAGCCCTGTGCAAACGAAGGGTCCCATCAGGAAGAAGCCTGCGATCAGACCCATGGTGAGCTGCCAGCGCGTCGTATATTGCCAGACGACCAGGTAGCCCATCGCGACAAATCCGGCACCGTAGAAAATACCGACGAATCGCGTCGCGACAAGATCGACCCAACCCTTGCGCAACCAGCCCCACGGCGCGCCGATCGGGACAGTGCGTATCTTGGCCAGCGGTGGCGGCGTCATGCCACCATCGACAAGCACGACGCGTGACTTCCCAGGCAGTTCCGTCGCCTGCGTGACGGAATCCTCCGCTTGCTGCTCCACGGTACCTGCCATGACATTCCTCACCTTGCGTCGAGCGCCTGCCGGCTGACCGGCGAGAGCACGATTGTGCAGCGATCATTCAAGGCTGCTCTTGACGCATATCAAGCATATCGCTCTTGCGTTCGCGTTCGAGTGCAATCAGCAGGCGACGCGTCACGTTACCCAGGGGTGCATTCGCCCCCTGATCCATGACACATATAACGACACCAGCATGAAGAGACGCAAAACGAAAGCAGAGCCCGCTAGCCCGCTACAGCGCTTCAGTCGCCTCTCGCCGCAGGGCAAGCGCCGGCTACTGCTGCGCTCGGCCGCCGTGCTCGGCGTCGCTGGCGTAAGCGCAGGCAGCCTCGCGCGCTACGACAGTCGAAAGCGGGTGTTGCACGATCTGACGATCATCGGCGACGGCGCGCCGGCCGTGGTGCAGATACATGATCCCGGATGCCAGACCTGCCGTCGCCTGAAATCGCGGACGCTTGTAGCCCTCGAGGACCTACCACACGTTCGTTTTCGCCTGGCCGATATTCTTACCGGGGACGGCAAAGCCTTGCAGGACAGGTTCAACGCACAGACAATCACTTTGTTGCTGTTCGAGCCAGGCGGAAAGCTCGTCGACCGGATCGTCGGCCTGCAGGACATCGACAGGCTGCGGCACCGGTTCGGGCAGGCCTTCGCTCCAACCGCCTGAGTCATTCGTATGGTCCAATGCTCGACCCATCAGGCTGGCGGCCGTCGCGCATTTCATGCATATCGATTCAGAACGGCGTTACCGGCACCTTGATGACAGACATCGCCGTTGGGCCATAGCGCTCGTCACCGGTCTGCTGTGCCTTGCCGTCGGACACGAAGGTCATGCCCATGGCGTCGATGACAACACGCGTGCCTTTCTCGAAGGAAGTACCGGCGTGCATGTCGGGCCGTTTCTCTACATCGGTGCCAGGCACATGCTCACCGGCTACGATCACTTGCTGTTTCTGGTCGGCGTGCTGTTCTTTCTCTTCCGCGCCCGCGACGTCTTTGTCTACGTCACGCTGTTTACCGTCGGCCACAGTCTCACTCTGTTGTTCGGTGTGCTTGCGAACATTGGCGCGAATGCCTGGTTGATAGACGCCATCATCGGCCTGTCGGTCGTCTACAAGGGATTCGACAACCTCGGTGGCTTTCAGCGCGTGTTCGATCGGCAGCCCGATACCCGGCTTGCCGTCTTGATCTTCGGTCTGTTTCACGGCTTCGGGCTGGCCACGCGACTACAGGCATTCGGACTTCCGGAGGAAGGCTTGCTGAGCAATCTCATCGCCTTCAACGTCGGTGTCGAACTCGGCCAGCTGGCAGCCTTGATCATCATTCTTCTGGCGCTGAACGTGCTTCGCTTGCTACCGTCCTTTCAGCGGATTGCCGTTGTCACCAATACACTGTTGATGAGTGCAGGCATGATGCTTGTGGGTTACCAGCTTACCGGCTTCTTCAACTATGCATGAGCCGGCATGCAGAGAACCCGTTGCACATGAATGCAAGCCCTCAGGACAATCAGCCGATCGGTATCGGCACCTTGATGAAAGCTACGCTGATGGCTGCCGTCATCGCTGCCGTGACTTTGCTCGTCGTCATCCTGCCGGCTGAATTCAACGTCGACCCGACGGGACTGGGAAGGAAGCTCGGTCTTACCGTGCTCGCCGAGGGAAAGACGAACGTCACGGCAGACGCTCCAGCCGATACAAGTCAAACCGCAAGCCCCGAACCCGTTCTGATATTCGATGTGCCAGATCCGATCGACGGAGCCGGCGCGAAGACCAGCGAGCTCATCGAAGTCATCGTGCCGGGTGGTTCCGGAATCGAGTACAAGTTCCAGATGGAACAGTATGCGAAGATGACTTACCAGTGGATCACTGACGGCGCCCCTCTCGAGTTCGACCTGCACGGCGAACCTGCAGGCGACACCACCGGCTACTTCGAGAGCTACGTGGTCGCCAGTGCGACGACGGTCCGGGGAAGCTTCACGGCGCCTTTCGATGGCTCCCACGGGTGGTACTGGAAAAACAACAGCGACCAGGAAGCCACTGTCACGCTGGAAGTGGAAGGCCGGTTCAAGGTCACAGGCCTGAAATGAGTTTTAGGACCAGTCGCTGCCCGTGGAAACGCGCTTCTGCCTCAGGCCAGTCCAACTGCATCAATCGATTCCAGCGCGAATGAACGGTCGTGCGCAAGACTCGGGACACGACGTCGCGCTCCAGCCACGGCATCGACATCGATGACCGCATCGATGAAGCCGTGGTCCGATCCACCATCAGCGAGAATCTCACCCCAGGGATCGACGATGAGGGAATGCCCGTAGCTCGCTCCTCCCCCGTCGATCTCACCGACCGCACAGGGCGACAACACGAACGCACCGTTCTCGATGGCGCGGGCGCGATTCAGCACGTGCCAGTGCGCCTCTCCGGTTAGTTTAGTGAAGGCTGCGGGTACACACAGGAACTCCGCCCCGGCCTGCGCAAGCGCACGATACAGATGCGGGAACCGCAGGTCATAGCAGATCGAATGTCCGATGCGACCAAACGGTGTGTTCGCCAACACGAGAGTAGCGCCCGGTGACACGACGGCGCTCTCGACATACGCTTCGTTCGCCGACAGGGTCACGTCGAACAGATGCACCTTGTCATAGCGCGCGACGATCTCGCCGCCGTCGTTCACCAGGAATCCGCGATTGACGATGCGGCCATCCGCCGCTGGAACCGCGATCGAACCAATGGACAACCAGACGCTGCATTCCCGAGCCAGCGCGCAGAGCCCGGTCAATACCGGATGCTGATTTTCATCCGCAATCGGCGGTGCCAGTCGGGATCCTGCCGTGCGCAGGCCCCCGCAGTATTCAGGCAGCAGTAACCATCGAGCACCCGCGCTGGCGGCGGCGCGCACGAGCGACGAGGCGTCCTCGAGAGCCGACTCGAAGGTCGGCCGGGGACGCGTCTGCAGGCACGCGACGTGCAGCGATCGTGTCATTCCGTCAGTCTACGTGTCATGCCCGCAGTCTATAGCAGTGCCGGGCCGATGCAGATTCTGGCTCTCGGCCCTGCAGTTTCCTACCCGACAGGAGTCGGTACGTCCATCGTGTAATGTGAATGAACGTCACATGTGGCATCTGATGAAGATCTCGGCCCTTGTCAGGGATAAGCTGAACGTTAATCAATGAAACCAGTATTCAGGGTCGTCGACCGGCAACGTGCAGCGACCCATAGCCACAGAGGTTGCGCATGCTGTTAGAAGTGTCCGTTCTCGCCTTCGCGGCAGTCGCGACTCTCGTCAGCTTCTTCGTCTGGCGCACATCACTGGCGCGACGGGCAAGACGCCACCAGCTGCAGAGCGTGTTCGTACGGTTCGTTGCGGCAAACCAGGTAGAAGCCGCCTCGCATCCCCTGATGGATCTGTTTCTCGAGGATACGTCCGACGTCGATCTGTTGTTCCCGGGCAGTGAACTGCCACGACTCCGCCTCGAACTGCATGCCCAGGCGACCGAACTGCGCCGCCTCGAGGACAGCCTCGATACCGGCGAGCTCGATATCGAAAGCCGTTCCGGAATCATGGAAGCCTGTCGCGAGAAGCGAACCTGGTTCAACCAGCAAGCCCATGCGCTCGACGGCATGTTCAGGGCCGAAACGGACACAAAGAGCGAAGCGAAAGGCAAGGCTGCGCCAAGTCAGCAAGGTCTGAGCGGCATCTAGCACGGCGAAGTACTTCACTGATCGGCTAGATCCAGCCACCGGAACGTCGCCTCGTCGACTCCCGGCGCCGCTGGTGCAGCTGTCCTGCCGATCACGGCAGCGAGACTCGGGTTTATAGTTCCCGCTCGTCATCCGGATCGTCACGAGCAGCAAGTCATGGCAAGCTTTCCCGCACGCGCGTCTGTCGTCATCATCGGACAGGGCGGCATTGTCGGCGCGTCCGTCGCGCATCACCTGATAGAGCGCGGTTGGGAGGACATCGTCGGCCTCGACATGTCTGCCATCCCGACCGATGTGGGCTCGACCGCGCACGCATCCGACTTCTGCTACGCCACCGCGCACGACAACATGACGTGCGAGACGACGCGCTATAGCATCGACTTCTTCGAGAAGCGCGGTCGCTACGCACGGGTCGGCGGGCTCGAGGTCGCAAGGGTTGGCGACGACGATCGAATGGGCGAACTGGAACGCAAGGTTGCTTCGGGCAAGGCGTTCGGGACACGTGCCTGCATGCTCAGCGCGGCGGAAGCGAAGGAGAAGATGCCGCTGCTCGAGGAGGACATGATCCAGGGCGCGCTGTGGGATCCCGATGCCGGTCTGGTGGTACCGCGATCGCAGGTCGTCACAGGCGAGATGGTCGAGGAAGCCGAGCAGACCGGCAAGCTCACGACCTTCGCCAATACGCCGATTACCGGGCTCGAGATCCAGGATGGTCGTATTGTCGGTGTGGAGACACACCGTGGCAGCATCAAGGCTGATCACGTGGTGGTCTGCGCCGGTCTCTGGGGACGCCTCATTGCCGAGATGGCGGGGGAAGACCTGCCGGTCATGCCGGTCGATCATCCGCTTCTGTGGTTCGGTCCCTACAAGGAGTTCGAAGGCACCGGCAAGCACATCGGCTATCCGCTCCTCCGAGATCAGGGCAACTCGGCCTATCTGCGTGACACGGGAGATCCGACCACGTCCGAGGGCGGCATGATCGAATGGGGCTACTACGAGGAGAAGTCACCGCGACTCTGCCATCCACGTGACATCCTCACGAAGGAGGAGGCACGACTGTCACCCTCGCAGCGCGACCTCGAGATGGAACAGATCATCGAACCGCTGGAAAGGGCGATCGAACTGACGCCCATTCTCGGTGAGCTGGGTTATGACGAGAAACGCTCGTTCAATGGGCTGTTGCAAGTCACCGCCGACGGTGGCCCTTCGGTCGGTGAGTCGGCAAAGGTACGCGGCCTCTGGTATGCCGTTTCGGTCTGGGTCAAGGATGGGCCCGGCACCGGCAAGCTGATTGCCGACTGGATGACAGACGGGCGTACCGAGCTCGATCACGCAGGCGTCGATGTCACCCGCTACTACCCGTTTCAGCAGGAAGAATCGTACATACACGATCGTTGCTACGAGACAGCGTTCAAGATCTACAACCCGGCCGTACACACGCGCGAACCCTATACCAAGGGACGCGGACTACGTCGCAGTCCATTCCATGAGCGAGAAAAGGCGCTCGGCGGCTACTTCATGGAAGCGGCCGGCTGGGAGCGTGCGCACGGCTATGCAAGCAACGAACATCTGCTCGAGAAGTTCGGCGATCGTATTCCGGTACGCGAAGCCGAGTGGGACAACCGGCATTTCTTTCGCGTCTCGAATGCGGAGCACCTGCAGATGTCGCTCGATGTCGGCATGGTCAATCTCTCGCACTTCGCGATCATTGACGCGCGCGGCGTCGACGCCGAACGGCTGATGGAGTACGCCTGTGTTGCCAAGGTCGGAGGCGACACGCCGGTCGGCAAAGGCGTCTACACCCATTTTCTCGATCACACCGGTGGCGTGCGTGCCGACCTCACGGTCATTCGCATGGGTCAGGACCATTTTCGTATCATCGACGGCGGCGCGTCGGGCAATCGCGACCTTGTCTGGCTGACTCGCATGAGCGAGGACCAGGACTGGCGCGACCTGACTCTCGTCGATCGCACCACCGACTTTGCCTGCATCGGCGTCTGGGGGCCGAACGCCCGCGCCACACTGCAGACACTCGTGGACGATCCCGATGGCTTGTCACTCGAAGCCTTTCCGTTTGCCGCCGTCCGCACGATCAGGATAGGCGGTGTTGACGTGATGGCCTTCCGAATCTCCTACGTGGGCGAGCAGGGTTGGGAGCTGCACTTCGACTACGACGACGGCCTTGCTGTCTGGGACGCTCTGGCTTCTGCAAACGTGACACCGATCGGCATAGAGACCTATGCCAACAGCCGTCGCCTCGAGAAGAGCCTGCGACTGCAGAATGCCGATCTGTTGACCGAGTACAACCTGCTGGAAGCCGACCTTGCCAGGCCGAAAGTCAAACCCGCCTGTTTTCACGGCAAGGAGGCCTACCTCGTGCAACGGGCGATGGAGCATCAGTCGGCCATGCTGTGCACGCTGACGATGACCGACAATTTCGACAAGAACGGCATTGCACGCTACCCGGTCGGCATCTGTCCGATCCTCGACCCCGAGACCGGTGACACGCTGATTGACGAAAAGGGTCGTCGCTCATACACCACCAGCATTGTCTACGGTCCGAGCATCGGCAAGAACATCGCGCTCGGCTACCTGCCTCATGCGTACTGTCAGACGGGGCGCACCTTGCAGATCGAGTATTTCGGGGAACAGTATGGCGTCGTGGTCGACGCGGTCGGTTACGCGGCCCTCTACGACCCCGAAAATGCCAAGCCACGTTCCTGAATGCCCGACAATGCCATTCGGGAAACGCAGACGTTCAACCGATGCCCGAAACGATGGTATGGCAGGACATTATCAAGGCTTCACGTCGGGTTCTTCCACGCTGACCACCAGTGAGGAATACCACGCGGCAAGATCCTTGATGTCAGCAGGCGACAGCGGCTCTGCAATGAGTGTCATGCGTCGATCTGCACGTGCTCCGGACTGATAGTCGGCCAGGCTCTTCTCGAGGTACAGAGACGACTGGCCCGCCAGGTGGGGAGCTTCCGGATCGTTCGCGAGTCCCAGCTTGCCGTGACAGACCGAGCATTGCCGGGCCAGCTCGCGACCGCGTTCGGCATCGGCCGCCTGAACCGGGACTGTCAGCGTACCGAGCATCAGCCCGATGGTCATGCATTGCATCATGCGTGCGGGCGGACGCGCCGCGAGCCGGGTAAGGTTCAAGATCAGGGTTCCGAGGTGGGTTGATCGAGCTCCGACCGACGAGTAGTAGAGCCTATGCCGAGACGGGCAGAGAGTGCGACCAAGGGCCAGTCGCCCAAGTCGGCCTGGACAGGCTGCGATCGACCGCCGACTCGACGGTCGATCGTAACCTCGTCAACAATCACGAATGGATCTTCGCGAACTGTTCGAGAACAAAACTATTCGGAATAGGAAATACGATAGACAGCACCGGCCAGATCGTCTGACACCAGCAGCGAACCATCCTTCATCTGTGCGACATCGACCGGGCGGCCATCGTATTCGCCGTTCTCGTCGATCCAGCCTTCCGCAAACGGCTCGATAGCCGCATTACCCTCTGCGTCGATGAAGGTGACCATGACGCGGGCACCGACAGGCTCCGTGCGGTTCCACGAACCGTGCTGCGCGGAGAAGATCGCATTCCTGTATTTTGCCGGGAACATCTTGCCCGAGTAGAAGGTCATGCCGAGGTCAGCGGCATGGGCGATCGTCTCGACCGCCGGCATGACGACGTCGACCGGCACCTCCTCGCCTTCGTATTCGGTCGTGCGCGTCGACCCGCCACCAAACCAGGGATGTCCGAAGTGCTGTCCGGCTTCGGTCTGTCGATTGATCTCGCCGGGCGGAATGTCGTCTCCCATGCCATCGACCTGATTGTCGGTCCACCACAGTTCACCCGTCTCGGGATGAAAGTCGTGGCCGACAGAATTCCGGACGCCGTAGGTGTAGACCTCACGATCGCCACCGTCGCGATTCATGCGGATGATGCCGCCTATCCCCGTTTCCGTGTAGAGATCCAGCTTCTCGGGGGGCGCGACATTGAAGGGCTGTCCCAGCGAGACGTAAAGCATGTCGTCAGGACCAATCTTCACGACCCTGGCCGTATGGTTGTAGCTCTCCTCCTCCACGGGAATGAGCTCACCCTGCGGTACGATCGGTACGGCGACGACATCGGGGCTCTCGTGGAAGAACTCTGCTGCGGGATACATCATCAGCCGGTTGCGCTCGGCAATGAAGAGGAACCCGTCTTTCGAGAAAGCCACTCCGTTGGGCACATCGAGTTCCAGTGACGGAGCAAAGTCCTTGACCTCATCGGCGACGCGATCGCGATTGCGGTCCATCACTGCCCACACCTTGGTCTTCTTGGTGCCGACGAAAAGTACCGTGCCCTGTGGTGCCATGGCCATGTGGCGGGCATCGGGAACAAGCGCGTACAACTCGATCTTGAAGCCTTCAGGCAGTGTGATGCCCGTCAGCGTCTCGCGTATCGCGTCGGCTTCAGGCGCTTTCTGGTCGACGTAAATGTGGTCCTTGGTGCCCGTTATCTTGAATGCTCCCAACTTCTCGAGATTCGTTTGAGCAATGACAGGGGACGAGCAGATCGCGGCGATTGCCAGCGTTATCAGGGATCGGTTCAAGGTAGAGCTCCTCGTGGCAAAAGTGGGCTATGTAATGGTTACAACTCTTTTACTAGACGCGAGAAACGCATCACATTCCATGGTGCTTTTGATCCAAGCCACGATCCAGGCCGGATCAGACCGCGCCTGCGCCCTCACCTGCGCCCTCACCTGGGCCCTTGTGCAGAACCCCGCCCAGCGTCGGTGAAGGGACCCCCGTGGTCGTCGGAAAACTCAAAGGCAGACCCCGCTTGCTGCGCTGCGCAAGATAGGCGAAGGCCTCGGCTTCGAGGGCATCACCACGCCACTGGCAGGCTTCCGCGGCAACCACTTTCGCACCCGTGCGCTCGCCGAGCATGTGCATCAGCGTCGGATTGCGTCGCCCCCCACCGCCGACGATCAAGGTATCTGTTCGCGTCGGCAGCATCGACAGGCCCTTGGCAACGCTGGCTGCCGCGAAGGCGGTCAGGGTCGCGGCGCCATCGATGAGCGTCAGGCCCTCTGCAAGACTTGCCGGGAAGCTGAAACGGTCGAGAGACTTCGGATAGCTCTGCTTGAAATAGGGATGTTCCAGCATCGCCAGCAGACGGTCCTCGTCGACACGCCCTTGCGATCCCAGTTGCCCGTCGACATCCATGGCCAGGCCGGCCTTGCCTCGAACCCAGTCGTTGATCGGCGCATTGGCAGGCCCGGTGTCGAACGCAATCAAGCGCTCACCCGCACTCCAGGTCAGGTTCGCGACACCACCGAGGTTGAGAAAGGCCTGGTGCCGCGAATCGCCGAGCTCGTGCAAGAGCGTCTGGTGATAGACGGGCGACAGTGGCGCGCCCTGCCCACCCTGCGCTACATCGTTGCTGCGAAAGTCACAGACGACATCGACCCCAAGCATCGTCGCCATCAACGCACCGTCTCCCAGTTGTCGCGTACGACCCGGCCGACCCTGATGCGGCGCTCGATGCAGGACGGTCTGGCCATGAAGGCCGACGACATCGACGTCGCGCGACGATAGGCCCGCCTCGTCGAGTAACGCGATGACCGCAAGAGCCTGGCCCGCGCTCAACGCCTGCGTCGCCACACCGAATATGGCAGGCTCCTGAGCGTTGAAATTCCACTCTCGTGCCTGTTCGATGGCTTCGGCAATCAATGCAATGGTGGAACTCTCGTATGGCACAAGCTGCCAGGGCCCGAACTCCAGCACGCGCTCGCCATCGGTACGCAAGAGCGCAACATCGATGTTGCCATCCAGCACGGTGCCCGTCATCAAGCCGACAGACCATTTCATGTCGATGGGGTTCGGCTCGATGGTTTCCTGATCGACGGGCTGCTGGTCGATGCCGTCCAGAAGCAAGGTCTGATCACGGCGACACCCTCGGCCGGATTTGCGATCGAACCATGTTGAAACAGGCCACGACTCAATCCGCCCGCAACGCAGCAACCGGTTCCAGTCGCGCGGCGCGGCGTGCACCGACCGCGCGCCGCAAGCCGATTTCCCGTGTTCGTTCCAGCACGGCGGTCCCCATCATGTTCATGATTCCCATGCCACCGACGAGCAACGACACCGACGCGGCGATAGTGCCGACAATCGCGACCCCGCCGAGTATGCGTCCGGTCGTCACGATATAGCTCGCCATCGTTTCCCGTGTGTAGTTGAAGTGGTCGCCATGCCGACGGCTCAGGAAGTCGACAACATCGTCTGCGACACGCTCTGCACTATCGAAGACCTCGACCGACAGATGCAGATGATCGACCTCTCGGTCGCCGCGCACTCGCTGTAGCCATGTCCATGGCACGACGACACGATCGTTCGCGTTTTCTCCTCCGACCGAGCCGATGCTCGACAGAAAATCGCGACTCTTGCCGGCGAGAAGACCGATGATCGTGACGCGCCGCCCACCAATGTCCACGGTGCTGCCAACGGGGTCTTCATCGCTGTCAAAAAGCTTGGCAACGACATCCGGCGCGAGCATCGCGACCGGAAGACGCTCATCCATGGGCGACAGGTAGCGAATACCGAGCTCAGCCGCCACCGCATCGAGTGCCGCCACATCGCGACTGTCGATGCCGCTTCCATCTCGTCGTCGCTCGAGCGGTGAGTCGTTCTCCCAGTCCCGAATAGACCCACACCGAATTCAGGCCGAAAGTCTCGAGTTCACTGAAGACGAGATTATTACCGCCGCGACTGATCGTGCGGACGATCATCACGGCGGCAATACCGATCGCGATGCCGAGCACGCTCTCGGCAATTCGTTCGATGACACTCGGTAAGCTCGATTCCGGTGTCTCGGCGAGCGCGAGGGAGACTGGCTGACCCACGGCAACCCGTGCAATATCGCCTGCGTCCACCTCCGCCTCGATAGCCCGGCCAGCTTCTGCGACCAGCGTGAATAGCTGCGTACCCGCTTCTACCCACTGGCCCTGTTCGACGTCCTGCTCGATCACGACACCCGCATAGGGTGCACGCACGGAGGCATTGCGAAGTGCAAGTTCAGCAAGTAACTGATCGGCCTGTGCCGATTTCTCCGCAGCCTCGGCTCGCTGACGGGCAAGTTCCGCGTCCTCGAGCGCAATCGACGATTCGCTGCCGGCACTGGCGAGGTTCGTCATGCGCTCCACCCGGCGTTCTGCCAGGCTCAACTCCTGCCGGCTCAACACCACCGCCGCCATTGCCTTGTCGAGCTGCGCGCGAGGCGGCCCGTCGTCCAGTCTCGCAAGCACAGTACCTGCCTCGACCCGGTCGCCTTCGCGAGCCTCGATAAGCGTGATCTCGCCGTCGAGCAAAGCCGTCAGACTGACGGTGTAGTCATTGATGACCGTTCCGGTCAGCGCCAGATTCGTCTCGACACTTCCCGTACCGACTTCGATCGCATCGACGCGCAGATCGTCACCTTCTCCACGCAGGAGACCGACGCTCACCACCAATACCGCAATCCCCGCAACGGCGGCGAAGAGGACACGCTTTCTCATAAGGATTCAGGTAGCGGCTGTCAAGAACAAGAGCCGCTCGCCGACAGCTTCGTCGACGAAGCGGACTGTTTCAGTTGCCGATCGTCGTTGCAGGGGACTTTCTGAAGTTCCTGATCTCACCGCTCTTGACCCGTGCAAAGTAGGAATTCATTTCCCGCTTGATGATCGGTGCGAGGAGGTAGATGCCAAGGATGTTCGGAATGGCCATGGCAAAGATCATCGCATCGGAGAAGTCGAGAACCGAGGCCAGCGGAATGGTGCAGCCGATGATCACGAAGATGCAGAACATGAGCTTGAAACTCAGATCCGCAAAGGTCGATTCGCCGAACAGGTACGTCCAACCCTTCAAGCCGTAGTAAGACCAGGAGATCATCGTCGAGAACGCGAACAGGACGACGGCGATCGCAAGCGGTGTCGGGAACCAGGCGATGTTCCGTTGCATGGCTTCAGAGGTCAGACCGACGCCGGTAAGCCCCTCGACACTCGGATCGCCATAGACCGTCGTCAGAATGACGAGCGCCGTGATCGTGCAGATGACGACGGTATCGATGAACGGCTCGAGCAATGACACAAGCCCTTCGGTAACCGGCTCGTTGGTCTTTACCGCCGAGTGCGCGATGGCGGCCGAACCGATGCCGGCTTCGTTGGAGAAGGCCGCTCTCTGGAACCCGAGGATAAGGACGCCGATAAAGCCGCCGCCCACGCCTTCGGGGGAAAACGCATTCGAGATGATCGACTCTATGGCCATCGGAATGCGCTCGGCGTTCATGTAAAGCACGACGAAAGCGCCTGCCAGGTAGAAGACCGCCATGAACGGCACAACCTTTTCGGTTACGCGCGCAATACTCTTGATTCCGCCGACAATGACAATGCCGACGATGATCGCGAATACGAGCCCGAACAGCCAGCCCTTGTCGGCAAGAAAACTGTTCTCGCCGCCGGTTATCGTCACGAACTGTACGTAGGCCTGATTGGCCTGGAACATGTTGCCGCCACCCAGACATCCGAAGATGACGGTGATGGCAAAGAAGACGCCGAGAATCTTCCCGAGAACTGGCCTCCCGAGCTCGGCCAGCCCTTTCTTCAGGGAATACATCGGTCCGCCCGACACGCTGCCGTCAGGATTCTCGTTTCGGTATTTCACACCGAGTGTGCATTCGGCAAACTTGCTCGACATGCCGAGCAGGCCCGCCATGATCATCCAGAAGACGGCGCCAGGCCCGCCAAGCACGATCAAGACAGGCACGGCACCGATATTGCCGACACCGACGGTTCCGGAGAGCGCCGTCGTCAACGCCTGGAAGTGCGACACTTCGCCGTGATCGTTCGGGTCGGTGTAATCCCCGCGGAGGAGACGAAATGCCTGCACGACACCGCGTACATTGATGAAGCGAAAGTAGAACGTGCAAAAGATCGCGCCGATGACAAGCCAGGCCACGACCAGTTTCAGTTCGGTACCGAAGAACGGTACCGAGTAGAAGACCGCGTTGTACAGGACGGCGTTGATCGGGGTCATGATCCGGTCGACCATCGCGTCGATACCGGCCGGCTTTTCCGTGTCCCCGGCCAATGCGTCCGGCGCGGCTTCGAGATCGCTTTGCGGCGCTCCCGGTGCCCGAATGCCACGTACCCAGGAGTTGGGGCCTGTGTCGGACGGAACCTCGATGCCTTCGATCCATGCCTGTGCTGGAGAAAGTTCACCAGCGGAGTCTTGCGCCTGCGCACCGCAGGACAGGAAGAGCAACAAGCAGCACGAGACAATAACTTGACGCATAAGCGGCGGCCTCATCAGTACGACATTGATCGATGACGTAAACACAATACGCTGTTCCAGCGCCATTGCTGAACTGCCTGAGAGAGAAACGCTCAAGGTGGACACAACACTGCCATCAGTGCTTCACTAATAGTCAATACGTCATTTTCCCGACATCCCGGACGGCGATGCTGTCGTCCAAAACTTTCCTACGGAGCACCGATACATGTCCATTCGCCAGACTCTGCTCAGAACCGCCTGCGCAACCGTGCTTGCCGGCAGCGCGATCTCGACGCCCGTCGCTGCGGCAGAGATACAGTTCTGGCACGCATTCACGGGCCGCCTTGCCGAACTGCTCGATGCCCAGGTGGCGGGATTCAACGATTCACAGGATGCACACAGCGTCGTCGCGACGCCCAAAGGCAACTACTCCGAAGCTCTGAATGCCGGTATCGCTGCATTTCGGGCCGGCGAGCAGCCCACCATCCTGCAGGTATTCGAAGTCGGAACGGCGACGATGATGAATGCCGAAGGCGCCATCAAGCCGGTCTACGAAGTCATGGACGATGCCGGCGTCGAGTTCGATCCTTCGATCTATCTGGCCGCGGTAGCGGGTTACTACACCACTCCCGACGGCAAGATGCTGTCCCTGCCCTACAACAGTTCGACACCGGTGCTCTACATGAACATGGATGCGCTCGCCGAGGCGGGCGTCGAGGCGGCCGATGCGCCGACGACGTGGCCGGAAGTCGAAAGCATCCTGACGAAGTTGAAGGACGCTGGCAGCGAATGCCCGATGACCACCGCCTGGCAGTCCTGGATTCACCTCGAGAATCTCAGCGCCTATCACGACGTGCCGTTTGCGAGCGAGGATAACGGTTTCGAGAGTGTCGAGACCGCGCTTTCCCTGAACGGGGAAGTGCAGGTCGCGCACATCGACATGCTTGGCCGTTGGGCAAAGGACGGGCTGTTCATCTACAGCGGTCGGCGCAACGAGGGAGGCGCGCGATTCCGTTCCGGCGAGTGCGCCCTGTTCACCGAATCATCTGCGGGTTACGCCGGTGTCAAGGCAGAGGCCGAATTCGACTTCGCAATGGCGCCATTGCCCTACCATCCTGACGTCGAGGGCGCACCGCAGAACACCATCATCGGCGGAGCCTCCCTATGGGTCATGGCCGGCAAGGACGACGAGGAATATGCGGCCGCCGCCGACTTCCTGAATTTTCTGTCGACACCTGAAATCCAGGCGCAATGGCATCAGGACACCGGCTACCTTCCCATCACCACGCCCGCTTACGAGTTGACGAAATCGCAGGGCTATTACGACGCGGAGCCCGGCGCCGATATCGCTATCCTGCAGATGACAGGGAAAGTCCCGACCGAGAACTCCAAAGGGCTGAGGTTGGGTAATTTCGACCAGATCAGAGGCATCATCGACGAAGAGCTTGAAGCGGTCTGGCAAGGCGACAAGGACGCCCAGGCGGCACTCGACTCGGCAGTCGAACGCGGTGACGAATTGCTGCGCCGCTTCGAACGGACCGCCGGTCGCTGAAGAAGCACCTGAACCGCAGGCCTGGCTTTCACCGCAGGCCTGGCCTTCACCGCTAATTGACCGTGCCTCTACGACAATCCACAGTCATGTCTTGCAGCCGACGTCGTGCCCATGTTCGTACCGACAAGACCCGGTGGTGCTTCAACGTGATATCCGTGAGCTCGGCTGGTATCACGTTGGAGCACGAATAGCTGGAAGCGCCCTGAATGGAAATGTCCTGAATGGAAAAGCGGGTCGTCTTCCGAAATTCCTGGCTGCCCTACATGCTGGTGGCTCCTCAGCTGCTCGTCACATTCATCTTCTTTCTGTGGCCTGCCGGCCAGGCTGTGTTGCAATCGACGCAGTTGCCAGACCCATTCGGCCTCAGCACCGAATTCGTCGGGCTCGAGAATTTCAAGTATCTATTCTCCGACAAGTACTATCGCGCCTCTTTCGCGACAACGGCGCTCTTCAGTTTCCTGGTCACCTTGGTAAGCATGAGCGTGGCGCTATTGCTTGCGGTTCTGGCCGACGGCGTCATCAAAGGGTCGGGCCTGTATCGAACATTGCTCATCTGGCCGTATGCAGTCGCCCCTGCCATCGCGGGCGTGATGTGGCTGTTCATGTTCAATCCGTCAATCGGCGTCGTCGCCTACTGGTTGAAGACGCTTGGCTACCACTGGAATCATGTGCTGAACGGTAGCGAAGCGATGGGGCTGGTGGTGGTGGCCGCCTCGTGGAAACAAGTGAGCTACAACTTCCTGTTCTTTCTCGCAGGCCTTCAGGCTATCCCGAAGAGCCTGATCGAGGCAGCAGCGATCGATGGCGCTACCGCGTGGCATCGCTTTCGCACGATTATCCTGCCACTCCTCTCGCCAACCACGTTCTTCCTGCTGGTCATCAACGTCGTCTATGCCTTCTTCGAGACATTCGGCATCATCCACACGATAACGCTGGGCGGCCCGGGCCAGTCGACCCTCATTCTCGTCTACAAGGTCTTTGCCGATGGCTTCGTCGGACAGGACCTCGGTTCGTCCGCTGCACAATCGGTCGTGTTGATGTTCATCGTCGGCTTGCTGACCGTGGTGCAGTTTCGCTTTGTCGAACGGCGGGTGCACTACTGATGCTGCTGCCAGGCTGTCTGCCATCCGCATTCGACGTCAATGACACTTTGACGCCAATACCAGGTTGAAGCACCTCTCGATGGTCACGAACAATCGCATCGGCACGATCGTCACCCATGTCCTCCTCATCGCGGGAATTTCCCTGATGTGCTTCCCGATCTGGCTGACTTTCGTCGGTTCGACCGTGACGCAGCAGGAGATCATTCGCCCGCCCCTGCCGCTCTTGCCCGGGCCGCACTTCGTGGACAACTATCGTGCAGCGCTTTTCAGTGGCGTCCAGGCCCCGGTCGGCCTGATGCTCGTCAACAGCACGATCATGGCTCTCGGCATCGCGATCGGCAAGATCGCCATCTCTCTCCTGTCGGCTTTCGCCATCGTGTACTTTCGCTTTCCCGGGCGCATGCTCTGCTTCTGGACGATCTTCATCACCTTGATGCTGCCGGTCGAGGTACGGATCGTTCCAACATACGAAATTGCCGTCAAGCTCGGTCTGCTCAACAGCTACCCGGGTCTGATACTCCCCCTGATCGCCTCGGCAACGGCTACCTTCCTGTTCCGCCAGTTCTTCCTGACCGTACCCGATGAACTCGTTGAAGCGGCACGCATGGACGGCGCCGGACCGATGCGGTTCTTCAAGGACATCCTGCTGCCTCTGTCCACCACCAACATTGCAGCCTTGTTCGTCATTCTGTTCATCTACGGATGGAACCAGTTTTTGTGGCCGTTGCTGGTGACCACGGAGCCAGACATGAACACGATCGTCATGGGCATCAAGCAGATGCTCCCGCAGGCGGACGACTACGGGAACTGGCCGGTCACGATGGCAACCGCCATTCTTGCCATCCTGCCGCCTGTCTTCGTGGTGCTCGCCATGCAGCGCCTGTTCGTCAAAGGGCTCATCGACTCGGACAAGTAGTCTCGAAAGAGGAGGCTCGGGCAAGCAGGCAAGGAACAGGCAAGGAACAGGTAATGGCAACAATCGAACTTGCAGCCGTCAAGAAGCGCTATGGCAGGCAGGAAGTCATTCACGGCGTGGATGTCGAAATCGATGATGGCGAACTGATCGTCATCGTCGGCCCCTCCGGGTGTGGAAAATCCACGTTGCTCAGAATGGTCGCGGGGCTGGAAACCGTGACAAGCGGTGAGATTCTCATCGATGGCAAGCGTGTCAACGAAGTCGAGCCGAAGGACCGGGACATTGCCATGGTGTTCCAGACCTATGCGCTCTACCCGCACATGAGTGTGTTCGACAACATGGCCTACGGGCTCAAGATCGCGAAGCTTCCCGCCAACGAGATCAAGTCCCGCGTCGATGAAGCCGCCCGCCTTCTCGCCCTCGAGGAATTCCTCGACCGAAAGCCGAAGGCCTTGTCAGGCGGTCAGCGTCAGCGTGTGGCGATGGGACGCGCCATCGTTCGCCAACCGCGCGCCTTTCTGTTCGACGAACCGCTATCGAACCTCGATGCGCTGCTGCGGGTCCAGATGCGGCTCGAGATACGACAGCTGCAACGTCGGCTGGGCACCACGTCGTTGTATGTCACCCACGATCAGGTCGAAGCCATGACGCTTGCTGACCGGCTGATCGTCATGAATGCAGGTGTCGCTGAACAGATCGATACCCCGATGGCGGTCTATGAGTGTCCGGCCTCCCGCTTCGTCGCGGGCTTCATCGGCTCACCGGGCATGAACTTTCTGCGCGGTACCATCAGTGAATCCGGAGCAGCGGTGCATCTCGACAACGGCTCGCTCGTCGCGCTGAGCGGCGCGGGTGCAACAGAGGGCTGCACCCGCACGCCAGACGCCACCATTGCAGGACAAGCGGTTCACCTCGGCGTGCGCCCCGAACATCTGGAGGTTGCCAGCCCGGACACAGCTCAGTTCACTCTCGAGGTCATCACTGTGGAGACGCTCGGTGCCGATACGCTCCTGCATGGGCGAGCACAGGGATCGACGACAGATCGAGTGGAGAGCGTCGTCGACAGCGCTTTGAACGCGCTCGTCCTGAGACTGCCGGGTTCTGCGCGGGTCAGCGAAGGTGATTCGATCCCCGTGAGCATTTCAGCGGGTAACTGGCACCTGTTCGATGCATCCACGGGGTCACGACTCGCCACCTGATCGCTGGTTGGCGGGTCTCACGCAGGGATTCGACTGGACGGATCCTGCTTGCCTGTGGAGATATCGTAGTCTCGCACCTGCCATTGCAACCGTACGACAGGCAACCAGATGATCAATGCCAGGATGTCTGCCTGCCAACTGGGTGCCAGGAAGATCAGGCCGGCAATGGCCGACAGGATTCTCGAGAAGAGCGACATCGGCCCGAGCATGAAACCGATTCAATCTCGAGTCCCTCTCCATCCTCGAAATAGAATCGCCTGCCAGGTGCATAGTCCGCATGTGAGCGCGAAGAGAACCCTGATGCACCACTTGATTGTGGTGTTTGGGCAGCGTAGAACCTCAACGCAGGTTGAGGTCAAGCCCCTTTACCGAAGCTGGAGACAACGCGAGCATGAGACGCAGAATCACCGACGATGCGCTCCCCATCGGCAGACTCTCTGATCGTACCGGCGTGCCCGTTTGGGCCATCCGGTTCTATGAAGCACGCGGTGTGGTCGGTTCGATACGCGATGCGAGTGGACGCCGTCGCTTCAAGCGCAGTGTCATCAGGCGCTTGTCGTTCCTTCGCAGTGCACAGAGCCTTGGCTTCTCCCTTGCCGACATACGCGCGCAGCTCGATGGTCTGCCCGATCGCCGTACACCGACCGTCGAGGACTGGTCAACTCTCTCCAGACGTTTCGGGCAAGACATTGACCGGCGCATCGCGGAACTTGAACAGCTGAAGGAAAACCTTGCGTCGTGCATCGGTTCCGGGTGCCTGTCGCTGACAAAGTGCCGCCTGTACAACCCGGATGATGCAGCGGCGGCACTGGGCGACGGGCCGCGTTACCTTCTCGGTGACTCGGTCGATGACCTGAAGGGCATCTGATGACGCGTGGCCCGAATGATGTCCATGCAGAATTCTGGCGACGATGAACGCCCTGTTAACGCTTCTGCCTGACTTCGCGATCATTGCAATCGGTGCCTGCATCGGGCGGTACATTCCCGACGCAGGCTGGCGACAGATCGACTGGCTCAGCTACAACATCCTGTACCCGGCGCTGCTGTTTGCCGCCGCGTCGCAACGCCGTATCGAACCGGATGCCCTGCTCCTGCTCGGGCTGCTGGCCTTTGCTGTCGTCAGCACGGGATTTCTGCTCTCGACCAGAATCAGCAGACTATCCACGGACGGCCCGGCAACCCGCGCCGGCAAGTTGCAGAATGCCTGGCGCTTCAACACGGCACTTGGATTCGTCGCCGTCGCGGCGCTGCCGTCGTCGGCCTCGGCGATACTCGCCATCATCGTCGGCATTGCCATTCCGCTAGCCAATCTCTACGCCATCCTGGCGTTGACTCGTGGTCAATCCCTGTCGCCGAAAGCCGTGCTCAAGGAGGTCGCGTTGAACCCGTTCCTGCTGGCAAGCGTTGCCGGTGTCGTCGTGGGGCTGAGTGGGCGGCCGGTGCCAGCGCTATTGAGTGCGCTCGTCGACAGACTGGCCGATGCCGCCATCCCGGTCGTCCTGCTGTCCCTCGGCGCCGCACTTCGCAGCGTCAGACTGTGGCCGCCCGAGCGCTACGCGATCGCCCTGCATGTCATCAAGCTCATGGTCCTGCCCGGTCTGGTCTGGACCATAGCGGTGCTTTGCAGGCTCGATGGAATTGTCGCTGCAACCTTGCTGGTATTTTCAGCCTTGCCAACGGCGTCCGCTGCTCACGTACTTGCCGTTCGCTACGGTGCCGAGCGCGGCAGCGTAGCGCTTGTCGTACTGCAATCCTCGGCACTCGGCCTGCTGAGCTTGCCGTTCTGGACTGCGGCCGCCGTCCGACTGGCCGGACAGTAGGGGTGTGGCTACGCCCTCCAGCTTCGCTCGAACGGCAGCCGCCAGGCCTTCCGCGTCTGCTGACAGCGATACATACGACCACCGACAGCGTCAAGGTTTTCACTTCCCGGCAAAAACTGGCATGCTAGTCAGCGCATCAGTTCAACGGAAAATACAAGGCCGCCGCAGAGGCCATGGGGGACTCCCGGGTACAGCGGTGCCACCAAGAGGAATCACGAGATGACAACACGACTGGCAACGGTACTGGCAAGCAGTGCCCTGATGGCGGCGGGTGCGGTAAGTGCCGATCAGAATTGGGACATGCCGATGGCCTATCCCGCAGACAATTACCACACGGTTAACGCGCAGATGTTCGTCGATGCCGTCTCCGAGTGCACCGCGGGAACACTCAGCATCACCATTCACGCGAGCGGTTCGCTCTTCAAGGGCGATGAGATCAAGCGTGCCGTGCAGATCGGCGAAGCGCAGATCGGCGAGCGCCTGCTGTCCGCGCACGCCAACGAGAATCCCGTCTTCGGCTATGACTCGGTGCCGTTTCTGGCAACCTCCTTCGAGGCCTCCGACGCTCTTCGCGACGCCGCACGGCCCACGCTCAACAGTCTGTTGAACGGACAAGGCCTCACCCTCCTCTACTCCGTACCCTGGCCGCCACAAGGGCTCTACTTCGGTCAGGAAGTCAGCTCGACGGCGGACATGGCCGGCATCAAGTTCCGGGCCTACAACGCAGCCACGGCGAGAGTTGCCGAACTCGCCGGCATGATCCCGACGCAAATCGAAGCGTCGGAGCTCAAGCAAGCCTTGTCGACTGGTGTCGTATCCTCGTTCATCTCGTCGGGCTCCACTGGCGTTGACGAGAAGGTCTGGGAAGATCTGAGTCACTTCTACGATTCGAAAGCCTGGCTTCCCCGCAATACGATATTCGTCAACACCGAAGCCTTTGACGAGCTTTCCCCGGATGAACAGAACTGCCTGACGAGCGAGGCGGCCAAAGCCGAAGCGGTCGGCTTGGCAGAGGCTGCCCGCCTCGCCGACGGTTTCCTGCAGCAGCTTGCCGATGGCGGCATGACGGTGGCCGATCCCGGCGAACAACTGGCAGCCGACCTTGCCGCAATTGGTGAGACCATGACCGGTGAGTGGTTGGAGCAGGCCGGCGATGACGGTGCAGCAATTCTCGACGCCTTCCAGGCCAGGTAGCGCAACCCGACAAGAAACCGACGTCATGACTGGCCAGCCAGAGTAGATAACCCTTGCGACACTTTCTGGACGGGCTTTATCGGCTAGCCGGCATGGCGTCGGCGCTGGCGTTACTCGCTGTCCTCCTGCTGGTAACCGCGCAGATGGTTGCTCGCTGGGCGGGCCTGATATTCACCGGCGGCGCGAATTACGCAGGCTATGCCATGGCGGCAACCTCATTTCTCGCGCTGGCCTACACCTTCAATCACAACGCGCACATTCGCGTATCTCTCTTTGTCTCGAAGGCGGGTCGCTTTCGTCGCGGTGTCGAGATCTGGTGCTACACGATTGCGTCGATGGCAACCTGCTTCTTCGCCTGGTACGCCGTCTCCGCCAACCGGACGTCGGTACGCTTGAACGACATCTCGCAGGGTCAGGATGCAACACCGCTGTGGATACCGCAGCTCTTCATGTCTGTCGGCACGATCATCCTCGCCATCGCGGTTCTCGATCACTTGATTCGCATGGTGTACGGCGATCATCGCGGGATAGAAAGCTCAGCGCAGGCGGTGCTCGACGATTCCGCGAGTGACGATGCCGCCGCCGATACAGACACTCCGTCACGAACATCGGCATCGGTTGCGGCAAGTGGTACAGCCCGAGCTGCGACCTGGGCAGCCGGCCCGTTCTCATCAAGGCTCGGTCGCACGTTGCTGATGTCTGGCATCGTGCTGACGGTCTACGTCGCGATCGAACTGATGACCGGGTTCGATCGCGATGCTGTCGTGCTGAAGGTTCTGGTATTCCTGTTCGTGTTGTTCTTTCTGCTCGGATCCGGTATCTGGGTTGGTCTGGCACTCATGGGCGTCGCCTACATGGGAATGATCGGATTCACGACCCGATCTCCCGGCAACGCGATGATCATCACGGTATGGACGGGCGCGAGCAGCTGGACATTGACCGCGCTGCCCCTGTTCATCTGGATGGGCGAGATTCTCTATCGCACACGGCTGTCGGAGGACATGTTCAAGGGACTCGCCCCCTGGCTGGCGCGGGCACCAGGCGGGCTTCTGCACACGAATGTCGTCGGCTGTACGGTCTTTGCTGCCGTGTCGGGTTCGTCAGCGGCCACGCTGACAACCGTCGGCAAGATGTCGATACCGGAACTGCGCAAACGCGGCTATCCGGAGTACATGACAATAGGCACGCTCGCGGGCGCAGCCACGCTCGGTCTGATGATTCCCCCGTCACTGACGTTGATCGTCTACGGCGTCACCGTCAAGGAGAGCATTACCAAGCTTTTCATCGCAGGCGTCATCCCGGGGCTCGTCCTCGCCTCGCTGTTCATGCTCTACATCGTCGCCTGGTACTACGTACGCCCGGCCGAACGCCCGAAGCCGGAACCGCGACTCGGGATAAGGCACGCGCTCATGAACTCACGGCTGCTGATTCCGGTCATCGCGCTTGTCATGATCGTCATCGGATCGATGTACACGGGCTACGCAACCGCAACTGAAGCGGCGGCATTCGGTGTGCTCGGTTCACTGGCACTCGCACTGGTACAAGGTTCATTGAACCGAAAGACCTTTGTCGACAGTCTGCTCGGTGCCACACGCACGTCCTGCATGATCGCACTCATTCTGATGGGCGCAGGCTTCCTGTCACTCTCGATGGGTTTTACGGGCCTGCCCAGGGCTCTCGCCGAATGGATAGCCGCGCTCGATCTGTCGCCGGTCGCGCTGATTGTTGCGCTGACGGTCTTCTACATCATCATCGGCATGTTTCTCGACGGCATCTCGGCGGTCGTACTCACCATGGCGATCATCGAACCGATGATCCGGGCGGCCGGAATCGATCTGATCTGGTTCGGAATATTCGTCGTCGTCGTCGTGGAGATGGCGCAGATCACACCACCGATCGGCTTCAATCTGTTCGTCCTGCAAAGCATGACGAACCACGATATCGCCTACATCTCGAAGACAGCGCTACCGATGTTTCTGATCATGGTCCTGATGGTCGCCATTCTGTCGGTTTTCCCATGGCTGGCTACTTGGTTACCCAACAACATGATGTGACGAGCACCCTGTGAGGACGGTTGAAGATGGAGTGAGTCGGTTGAACCGCCACCGGCCCACCCGAGAACGCTTCAGCCCAGACCGCGCTTGCGCTTGAGGGTGACGATAACGCCTCGTCGCGGAAAACCATCGTGATAGTCGCTTGCCCAACAGGATTCCTCGAGGACCTGATCGTGTGAGATGCCGGCAAACATGAACGCTTCCTTGACTCGATTGGCTCGCCCGATGGCGAGCAGCTCGTTACCGTTATTGATCGCTGTCTTGCCATGGCTGCAACCGATGACAGACAGCACATCGGTTGCCGGGTCCAGTTCGCTCACATAACGCGCGATCGTCTCCTTGTTCTCTTCGCCGAGCCGCAAGGAATCGTTCGGGAACATCAGTACATCGGTCTCGATATCCTCGTATTCGGTAAAGAACTCGGCGAAATTCGAAGCCATCAGCTCTTCCATGTTCCGCTTGACGAGCGACTTGAAGGTGATGTCGGCCCGGGCTTCGGCAAGCGTTGGCGCACTTCGGGAGTCGGACAGATCAGAAACGATGGCCTCATCGCCGAGTACGGGGCGCATCGACGCTAGACGCATGTCACGAATTTCGGGCTCATCGTCGGATACGAATCGCACTTGTCGAAACTGCTCGTTCACCGATTCGCCATAGAGCGAATCATTCGTGTCGAGGGGTGTCGAGTCGATACCGCGAACCGTCTGGGCAGATCCGGGGACCGTTTCCTCTCCCGTAACGGTGAAGTCACGTTGCACAGAGACATCGCCGATCGAGACGCTGTAGATGCGCCGCTCGCCGGTCTCACTCTCGGCATACTCGTTACGGTAGCGGAGATAGTTGGGACCGTGATCAGCAGCGACTCTCTGCATGCCATACCCCGCTTCCTTGAGACGAGCCACGACACGTTCGCCAAAAGGGGTCACCGCGTCCGAAACCTGAAGTGTCGTCTTCAGCGGATGCAAGGTCGGCACCTGGGTGAGCGTGTAGACAAGATCCTGCGCGATGACATCGGGATCCGGACGATCGCTCTCTCCGCCGACAAGAGAATTCGTCACGGCGCAACCGGCTACCAGACTCAGTGAACCGAGCAAGGTCAGCGCTTTGGCCGTTCTTCGTGCGCCTGCGTTCATCCTTCCGTACTCCTCTGTGTTGATTGGTCAGCGCGTACGTCGTCACCCGGAAAACGCTCCAGTGTGACATTGACTGAATTCGGGATGAGCTTGCCGCCATAGCGACTGTTGAAACACCCTTCTTCACGAACATCCGATGTTGGCACACCGTTGAGCAACAGTTCTTCCTTGACACGTTGCGATCGCGCCAGCGCATCGCTCTCTGTACCGTCCCAAAGCAGGGATTTACCATGACTGCAACCGCTGATGGACAATCGGTCCGTCACTGTATCCATGCGCGCGCGCAGACGCGCCAAAGCGCGTTTGTTGTTGTCGCCAAGTCGAAGCGATGTCGGCGAATCGAATTTTAGCGTCACCTGCCAGACCGGCACTCGCTTGCCTTCGTAGCGATCAGGCTGGCGATTGATCCGGTCACCCTGGAACAGAGCTGCCCTGGCAAGCACGATGAATCGCTGCGCGCTGACGTTTCGCCCAAGCGCTCGCGAATCACCGTCACTTGCTTGGAGGAGTCGATCATGCCGCTCGATGACCTCGCCCTCTTCGTCGAGAAAAACGACGCCCGACGGGAATGAAGTGCCCCCGCCGACACGCATGCGATGGGGGTCGTCGTTGACAATGAGCGGTACTGGTTCTGCGCCGACGATCCGGATCGGGCTGACCGGTACCAACTGCTGCCCGCGCCGCTGATACTGTCTTTCAACACTGATACCCGCGACCCGTACAGAATACGAAACTCGCGGATCATCGACACCGACAGCCTGCGACTTGCCGTATGTGACATACCGCAAGCCCTGATCTTGAGCCACGCGCTGCACCCCGTAACCACTTTCCTCGATTGCAGCCAACAGCGCGTGCCCGAACGCAGAATAAGGTTCCGAGACCTGCAGTGTCGAACCGAAGGGCGAGAGCGCCGGCAACTGCATCATGGCCGAGATCAGATCGACCGCAACGATCGCTTCGTCGGTGTCCTTGATTGTCGAGAATGCACTTCTTTCTGCATCGACGCGGGCGGTTTCACTGAGCGCGCAGCCACTCGACACCAGGAGCGAGGCCACTACGGCGAGCACGCTGAAGATGAGCCGTCCATGCCCGGCCAGCATCATGCCGCCAACCTGTCCATTGATACCGCTTGTAGCTTGCAACTCAACATGCTGTCTCATTCAAGGCGAACGACCGATACCGTGTTCTCTCGCTCGAGAATGATCCGGTCGCTCTCGATGGACGATATGACGTGTCCGTTCGGCATGACGGTACCCGGGGTATAGCGCGTGCCGTCCTCGAAGACGACGACGCCCGGACCGCTGGCGGATACGATCGCGATGCGTCCACCGATCATCGAGTTCGTATCCTTGCTCGTCGCAGAAAATTCCTTGATGGCAAGCGTATCCTTCGCCGCATTGGCGTCCGCTGTGCCGACGTCCAGCGACGCGAGCCGCGCGTCGGCGTCATCGTCACCGGCGTCGGAAGCATCGCCTTCGTCAAGCTTGGCTTCGGCGTTGGCAACTGCGCCTGTATCCACGATGTCGTTGACGTTGCCTTCGGCGTCGGTAGCGGCCTCGCTACCCGAGGCTGTGCCGGAATCGGCCGCGGCTTCGGCAGGTGCATCACGCCCTTCATCGGTTCCAGCAACCCCATCGCTGTCAAGCACTGCGTGGCTGTCGGTCGACTGCAGCTCATCGGCAGAGGGGGCCAGCTTCATGAGCAGAGGTATGGCCGCGATGGAGGCGAGCACGGCAACGACCAGCGCTACGCCGAAAGGCCCGCCAAACAGTGCCTTCTTCTTTTCCCTGGTCATCTCGTTGTCGATCTCCCTTTGCATGCACTTATCGATAATCCGTATCGAATCCGGGTACGTCGGACACAGACCGATATTCACGGTCAGCCGCTGTCGACGTCGGCGCTTCCGGCAACGTGGCTTCCGGCACGACGATGATGTCTTCCGGATCAATGACGTCAGCCACCGAGCGCTCATCCGCGAGCACGTCAGCCCCGAGCGTGTCCGCCTCGATGATCTCCTCGGCAACCGGCCGACTCCCGGTCGGCACTTCCCCCAGCGCACTACGCGCGGCGTCAATGCGTCCAAGTGTGTCCTGAACGAATGCCCGCGTCCCGGCTATCACCAGATCACCCTTCTCTTGTGTCACGCCTCCTTGTGCACCATCCGCCTTTGCTTGCAGCTCCCGCGTCACCCAGTCGGCGAAGGCGGGCTGATTGTCCTCGTCGAGACTGAGACGAGCGACAACGTTTCGATCGCGACGATCGAACCAGACCGTTGACGCGTCGTGATGAACGGTCAACTTATGCGCGTCGAGCAACGGCTCGAGTACCTCGCTCACCGAACCTTTCAATCGTCCGCTGACATGCCCCTTGATGTCGTCGGCAACGCGCAACTCGAAGGCATCGGCGTCCACCACAAAGGCCAGCACACTCGCGATCGGCGCTTCCGAGGTCCAGAGGTCAAGGGTCTGACTCTCGCTGTCGTTCGCTGCCACCGCGCAGGCGAGCAACACGGCGCCAGCGGCGCTACCCCCGGCTATCAACCGGATGCGCTCGACTCTTCCGAAACAATCCAGTCCCTGCATGATTCACTCCTTGCTACGGCCTCGCGGAACAAGCATCCCCGAAAGCGGACACTCACACGGAGATACTCGCATGAGCAGACCGTTCGACGGAACCATGCAGGATACTCAATCTTGCAGCAAATAAACATGCAGCAAGAATTCTGGCACCAGTGCCAATAGTTCGACACGCATAGCAGATCAGTGGCAGATCAACTGACTTGATTGCGCCAGGCCTCCCTGAAGACACCTCGTCGGCCGGCAGATGGCAAGAACCCGAGTCACTGCTCAGCTTACCCGGAATTCGCCTGTCACCGTTCATATGCCAAGCATGGCAACTGCGTCAGCTGCGCCTGAAAATACTTGAAGAACTCACTCCAGGGCTCGCTCCAGCAACTCACGCGTCCGCATGGATGTCCGCTGCGACCGCCTGTGCGCCGGCAAGCAGGAAGCCGTGTTCGGAACCGATGAAGAATGTTGTCACACCAAGTTGCCGTAACGCTGCAAGCGAAGACGTATCCGGAGCGAAGGTCATGAAGGCCTTGCCGTGTTGCCTCGCCGCAACGCCGCTCTTGCGTATGGCGTCCACGACGACTGCGCTCTGCATGCTCTCGGCACCGTAGCTCACGGCAAGATCCGCCGGGCCGGCGAATAGACCATCGATGCCGGTAATCGCAGCTATCGCATCGGCCGCAGCCACGCCTTCGGGCTCCTCGATCTGAGCGATGACGACGGTTTCATCGGCACTTCGGGCAAGCAATTCCGACATCGTTCTCGTCGTGTATTCCGCCCAGCGTGTCGAACCGGCATAGCCTCGCCCACCATGCCCGAAACGAGACCTTCGGGCGATATTGGCGGCCTTCTCCTCGGTATCGACGTGCGGCACCACCACACCGGTTGCACCCGCATCGAGAACCTGTTGCAGGGACTGCAGCTCACCCGATCCGACCCGCACGAGGGTTGGAAAATCACGCGCGCAGGTAAGTGCAAGTATGGCATCGAGACGCGCGCGATCAAAGGCAGCATGTTCAGCGTCGAGGCAGATGAAATCGAGACCCGACAGCATCAGAATCTCGACAACGTCGTGCGCCGGTGTCTTCACGAATGTGCCTGCCAGGGAATCACCTGCCAACAGGCGTTGACGGAAAGTGGAGGTACTCATGTCATCGATGCCCTGTGAGATGTCGCCCTGTGAGATGTCGCCCTGTCAGACGTCACATGTCAAACGTCGCCTGCCAGACGCCGCCTGCCAGACCCCGCCCTGAGAAGTACTACCCTGTGAGATGCCCGGTGAACTTCGCGTCAGTGCAGCTTCACTTCGGCACGAGTGGCTTTGTAGATCCGGTCGCCCAGCATGATCAAGAGTGTCGAGAATCGTCCGTGAACTGCTGCCTGGTGCATACGATACAGGGACAGGTAGACCACGCGCGCCACGCGCCCTTCGACAAATACGGTGCCACGAACGAGATTGCCCATCAGATTGCCGATTGTCGAATAGGAACTCAAGTTGACCAGACTACCGAAATCCCGATAGACGAATGGCTTTAGCGCCTTGCCACTGCGTGATGCGAGTACGTTACGCGCAGCAACGGTTGCCATCTGGTGGGCCGCCTGAGCGCGGGGAGGCACGGGAGTGCCATTGGAGAGAGGGCAGGCAGCACAGTCGCCAATGGCGAAGAGACTTACATGCCCCTTGACCTGCAGCATCTCGTCGACTTCGACCCGACCCAGACGATCTGTGGACAGCCCGCTTGCAGCGAGAAAATCCGGTGCCTTCACGCCCGCCGCCCAGACGCTCAGATGGGCGGGCACGAGTTGCCCGTCGCTTGTCACGACTTCCGTTTCACGAACCTTCTCTACCTGCGTATCGATCAATACCTTCACCCCGAGGCGTTCGAGTTCGAGTCGCACCGAATCTCCGATCCGGGCGGGAAGATTCGGCAACAGACGAGGAGCCGCCTCGATGACATTGACGTCCAGACGATCGGCAGAGAATCCCGGAAAGCCGTATTCACTCAATCTCTTCACGACATTGTGCATGTCAGCCGCCAACTCGACGCCGGTCGCGCCGCCGCCGACGATCACGATCGATAGTCGCTCACCCGGATCTTCGCTTTCATGGGCCCGGTGCAAGGCCGCCGCAAAATTCTTGTGAAAGCGCTCTGCCTCCTCACGCGAATCAAGTGCACGACTGAACTCGCGCACGCCCTCGATTCCGAAGTCGTTGCTCTGACTACCGACAGCGATGACCAGCGAACTGTAGTCGATAGTCCGCGTGCGCATGATCTCGCTGCCCATGTCGTCGGTCACGGCATCGAGTCGCAAGCTACTGTCAGTCGCATTGATGCCGGAAACACTGCCGAGTGCAAACGAGAAGCCGTGCTTGCGAGCCAGCATTCGATAGCTTGCTTCGTCGTGGTAGCTGTTCAGGGAGCCAGTGGCTACTTCGTGGTAGAGCGGCTTCCAGATATGGGTCGGGTTACGATCGACCAGCGTCACCTCGACAGAAGAATCGCGTCGTGTCTTCTTTGCCAGTTTGACGACCAGCTCCAGCCCCCCGGCACCACCACCGACTACCACGATGTGTTCGCTCATTCTAGTGCCTGGTTGAATCCGTCGTTGTTTGGCATGACGAGCGACGACAGGAACGCGGCATCGACCGTCGTGTCGGCATCGACCAGGGCGTTCAGTTCGAGCACCCTGGCGACAATGGAATAGGTATCGTCGACCGACAGAGAGTACGGCGCATCGGGCGGCATCGCTCGCCGAACATAGCCGAAGAGCGGTGGAGCATAGGGCCATGACACGCCAATGCCTCGGTCCGGCCAGGCACTGATGAGCGTTTCGCGATCGCCGACCAGCTCGAGAGCACGCCCGCCCTCACCGTTCCTGCCATGACAGCGCGCACACTGTGTTTGATATAGACCTGTGCCCTTGCGAGCGTTACCTGAGCCCGGCGGCAGACCGCTTCCGTCAGCGAAGATCAGTGGTGGCAATTCAGCGGATGGCCTGTCGGCAGACGGCGCACCGGCATTCGAGCTTGTGGATTCATCTGCACTTGCCATCGATAAGAGGAGTGTCAGTCCACAAGCGGCCGCAAAGGAGTGGGGCATGCAAGTTCTATGCATGCACGTTGACAACACGCCCGTCCGCCTCGATACCAAGCGTGAGCACCGCGTTGAAGTGGTAGTGGTGGTTCGGACCGTGCTTGTCCAGCAAGGCCGCCCGGGTCGGTTGAACTCGACCAGCATCATCATGGGCGCGACTCTGAATCATCACGGGCGTTGCCTGGCTGCGATTCCACGAAAACCGAAATCTGACGAATGTCTTGTCGAGTGGTTCGCCATCAAGGCTGGCGTCGTTCCAGGTGTTGCCGCGATCCACACTGATCTCGACGCGGCTGATCCGGCCGGCGCCACTCCAGGCGAGTCCGGTTATCGCGACGAGACCCACAGCAAGCTGGTCACCGACCGCGGGCGATGTGATCACCGACTTGACGCCCATGACACGTGAAAAACGCGTCGCGATGCCGTCCTTGCCAAGATCAGTGTAGCTGACAGTATCGAAGCGTGACATGGCGGGTCGGTCAGCGACGGTCAGGCGGCCAAGCCACTTGACGTTACAGATACCCTCATGTCCGGGTACCAACAGTCGAGCCGGCCAACCGTGCTCTACCCTGAGTGGCTCACCATTCCGGTAGAGCGCGATCATCGTGTCAGCGGGCATGGTGTCCAGTGCCAGACTGACGGTAACGCCAGCAGCATCCAGCCCCGTAGCGATGAGCCAGCCGGCGTCACTGCCGAGGCCGGCTTCTTCGAGGAGATCGAACACGGGTACGCCTGCCCATTCACCGGACGAGACCAGACCATGCAGCCACCCCGCCGGGGCCTGAACGGCCTGCTCACGCCACAACGAACTGCTGTTGCCACCACACTCGAGAAAGGCAAATCGAGCATGCATCGGCCGCTGCTGCAGACCGTCGAGGTCGAGATGCAGCGCCTGACGAACGGCGCCGTCGACAAGTAGTTCCCATCGGTCGGCATCGATGGCCGGCACGCCGCCATGATGGCGTTCGAAGTGCAGGCCGTTGGGCGTTATCGAGCCCTCGAGTTCATGCAGGGGAGTCCACGATGCGCCGGTACCGGGAGAGGACGGTTCAGCCGATATCCAGCGAATGATCCGGCTGTCGTCAGGGGGAGTGCCGTAGTTGGAAAAGCCACCGCCCACTTCGCGCCAGCTCGGTGGTCCCGATGTGTTCGTCGCCGCACGCACCGTACGACCTGCCGTACCGCCGACCAGCAGTCCGCCCGCACCAAGGAGCGTCAGCGCGCGCCGGCGGCTCAGCTGCCCGACATCGACCTGTTTGTCATCGGCCTGCTCGTCAAGGGCCTTGTTCGTCATGGGCCTTGTTCGTCATGGAAATCTCCATACGACGCGGAGTTGAACATGCCTCAGTCGCCCGCGAGGGCAATCAAGCGCCGAATCTCATCTGCCACCAGGGCAGGTTCGTCTGCATGCACATGATGCCCGCTCTCGATTGCGACGACCATGCGCGCCTGGCTGCCCAGTGTACCGAGATCCTCCTGCAGTTCGACCCAGGCGGCCGTCTTTGACATGCCGGCATCCGTATCCGGATACACATCGCGTCCACGGCGGATCACCGTCACCGGGAAGGGAAACCGGGCGTTTCGTTTCCGCCGTGATGTCTCGACCTGCAGGGCAGATTCCCGGAACGTCGCCATCTCGCCGTGGGTCGCCGAGTAGGTCTTGCGCATGCGCGAGAACGCACTCAACTTGCGCCTGATATCGCGCGGGAGCGAAGCGGGAGGTTCGTTCTGGGAAATAACGAATTGACGATTGCGCGGCATCATCGGACGTCCTCCCGGTTTTTCCAGACGTTCGAATTGTCCCTCGTGCGAAGTATCGATGAGCAGCATGCCGGCCACATCGTCGACGCGCCGTTCGGCCAGCAGACGAGCCACGAATCCCCCGAATGAGTGAGCCACCAGGACAAGCGGCCCTGTCACCTCGGCAACATCGATCAAGGTGTCCAGCTCGTAGGCCAGTCGTCTGGCGTGACGTGGCTGCGCTGATGGGTCGCTCCACCCGTAGCCTGCGCGATCGTAGGTACAGGTTCTTGCCGCATCACCCAGCTCGCCGATGACCGGACCCCATTCGAGAGCACTGCCACCGAGGCCTGGTTCGAACAGGACCGTCAAGGCGTGTTTCTTCGGCGTGCTGCAGCTGACGTGCAAGCGCATCGGACCGATGGACAAAAGCTTGCCGGGGAGTTGCTCGAGGAAACCGAAAGACAGTGGCTCCGGGTCGTTACCTCGTGGGTCGGTGCTCATGTTCGTTGTACCGGTCTCTGCAGCTTGCGCAACTGCCGCACAACCGACAATGACAGGCAGGGTCAACATCAACACAACTCTGACGCGATACGTCCATACGTTGGTCAACGGTCTCCCCTCAAGGCAATCGGTAGGACAGCTCTCTCAGCATCTCGCTGAGCGTCTGCTCGAGCACGACCGGGCGGTCACACAAGGAACGAATGGCGCGCTCACGCTGATCGTACAACCGCTGATGCCAGGCAAGGGTTTCCTCGATCTCGGTGCGCTCGGCACCCACGAGGCTATTGTCCCGGGTAATCCCGAGAGTGTCTGCATCGTCGAGTTCACCCAACTGATTGAGCGTCGCTTCGATCTGCTCGGCTATCGCGATCTGCTGACGCGTGTAGCGACGAATACCGTCGAGGTAGAGGGCTCGCCGCTCATCTGCCACATCCACGATGCCGTCAGCGAGACGCGACAAAGCCATCTCTCGATCAGACGTCGGCCACGATTCTGCAAACCTGTCCATCGCGGCGACAGCCTCTTCGTCAACCGACTCCTGCTCTCCGAGTCGATGTGCCAGAGCTGCAGTATCGTCATCCCGCCGCCAGCTGCCGACAAGTTCCTCGGGAATCGGTATCGGCCAGAAGGTCGCCGGCAGAATCTCGGGAATATAGCGCTGTACGCACGGCCAGTCCTCGAGTGTCTCGTCCTGTGCACGGGCTGCCGACGACAGGCTGACAACGACTATCATCACAGCAGTCGGCACTGCTCGCGAGAGAATCGACCCGAATGGATCAACGGTTTTCAAGCTCATGGATCGAGTAGTCATGATTTGTCGAACCCTTGTATACCTAACAATTCCGATTGAACTCCGGTTGCGGGCAGTCAATCACCACCCGTCAGGCAGGCTTTGCAGGCCCGTCACGTCGGGATAGTGACCCTCGCAAAGGATCGTAGCCGATCACGGCCAGCGCCATGAATACCAGGGCGCAGCCGAGAACGATCAAGAATGCACCCGGCTCGAATCTCCCGTACAACGCATGTCGAACGAGCTCGACCGCATGCGTGAACGGGTTCAGCTGGCAGATGCGATACAGCAGCTCACTCGAGTCTCGTATCTTCCAGAGCGGGTAGAGAGCCGAGGACGCAAAGAACATCGGAAAGATGACGAAGTTCATGACGCCTGCAAAATTCTCCAGCTGCTTGACCAGCGACGAGAGGGCAAGACCCAGCGCGCCGAGCATGAGCCCGGCAAGTATCAGTGCTGGCATTACCAACAGGTATCCGCTCAACGGCGGCCTGATGTCCCAGAACCATGCAATCAGCAGGAACGCGGCAACCTGCAACATGGCGACAGATACGCCTGCCAGAAGCTTGCAGAGAAGCAGATACCAGCGCGGCATCGGGCTCGACAGCAGCACTCGCATGCTGCCCATTTCCCGGTCATATACCATCGACAAGGAGCTCTGCATGCCGTTGAAGAGAAGAATCATGCCCATCAGTCCGGGGGTGATGTACTCCTCGTACAGCACATAGGTTTCATAAGGCGGAATGATCGACACGCCGAGGACCGAACGGAAACCCGCGGCAAAGATGAACAACCAGACCAAGGGCCGAACCAGCGCTGACAGGAATCGTCCGCGCTGCTTGATGAATCGCAATCCCTCGCGTACGACAACGCCGCGCAGGCAACGGAGTGCATGCACAAGCGTCATTGGTCGTGCTCCCGGAACTCGATATCGGCAAGCTCCCGGACAAGCGACGTCACACTCGTCGCGTCATGTGTCTTCATCAGCTCGGTGACTTCGTCGTCCGCAATCACCCGACCGCCAGCCAGCACACAGACACGGTCACTCGACTCGACTTCATCCATCAGATGAGTTGCCCAGAGAATACCGACACCCTCCTCGCGTGCAAGCGCACGTACGTGCCGACAGAATTCGGACCGGCTCGGAGCATCGAGTCCCACGGTCGGTTCATCGAGCAACACCAGCGAAGGTCGATGCAACAAGGCACGCGCAAGCTCGACACGACGACGCTGCCCACCGCTGAGCGAGCCAGCCGCACGCCCCCCGAGATCCCGAAGGTCATGTCGTTCCAGTGTGCCGTCGATGCGCTGACGGGCGTCGATCCTGCCAAGCCCGTGCAGATCGGCGAAGTAGGCAAGGTTCTGCCGGACGGTCAGATCGGCATCCAGGGTCGGGCGCTGAAAGACAACGCCGACATGTCGAAGGGCAGCGCTGGTTTCCCGGACCAGATCGTGACCTCGGACCACGACCCGACCCTTTCGAGCCGCAAAGAGACCCGTCGCAATGGAGAACAGCGTTGTCTTGCCCGCACCGTTGGCGCCGAGAAGGCACACGAACCGGCCCGAAGGCACCGACAGGGATACCGAATCGAGCGCAACCACAGTTCCATAGCGGAAGACGACGTCCTCTACCCGAAGAGCATCGACAGGGGCGCTCACGGAGCGACGACGACGCCCCACGGTAATCGGCCTACCTTGACTGACTTGATGACGCGCTGCTTGTCGAGATCGATTACGCTGACATCGCCACTGACTCCGTTCGTCGTGAACAACCGCTTCTGGTCCGGTGAGAAAGTCAGATTCCAGACACGCGGCCCGACCAGCAGATAGTCCTCGACCTCCAGTGACGATCTGTCGACAACGGCGACGCGAGCAGAGGGGCCGAGCGCGATATAGACCTTGTCTGTTCCATCCGAGGCGATCGCGATACCGACCGGTTGAATCGTTTCGGGTCGCAGGCCCGGTACTTCGAAGGTGATCTTGCCCTTGATTTCCCGCGTCGCGTTGTCGATGACAGCAACGGTACCGCCGATTTCCGACGAAACCCAGACTTCCTCGCCATCCGCCGTGAATTGCGCGACTCGCGGTCGCGTATCGACCAGGACATTGTCGACGATCTCGAGCGTCTCGGTATCGATGAAATGCGCCATGTTGGTCGTCTCGGACGTGTTCACGACCCAACGGCCATCCGGACTGACACCGACACCTTCTGGCTCGATGCCGACCGGAATCTCGACGACCTTGCGGCGTTTCTCGATGTCGACGACGGTCACGAGGTTGTCGTCCTCGTTGGCGACATACAACAGTTGCCCATCGGGACTCAAGGCCATGAGTTCAGGGTCAGGACCTGAGGGCAGAGTATGCGTGATGGTGAGCGTGTCGAGATCGAGCACTTCGATGTGATCGTCATCACTCGTACAGATATACAAGTGCTTTGCGTCAAGACCCAGAACGATACCCCGAGGGCGTTCGCCGACCTCGATCGTGTCGGTCACCTCGAGCGTCTCCCCGTCGATGATCGAGATGGTATTGTCCTTTTCGTTGCTCACATAGACGGTGTAGGCCTCGGCCCTCCCGATCAGTAGCAAGGACCCGATGACAAGCAGCGCGAGCCCGGGCAGGACGCCTGACAAGGTTCGCCATCCCGTCGATATCTCTCGATCGTCGTTTGCACTAGGCATGTTCACGTGTCCTGCATGGTCAGAAGCGTTCGCAACCGGATTCCGGTCTGTCGAAGCCCAGCGTATCGAGTTCGGTTGTCTCGTGCAGATAGCCATCCTGCGGCGAGACACTGATCAGCATGCGGGGCGCAACGAGCAGGACGGGCTGACGAAGCTGCCCGTTCCACGAGCGGAACGACAGCGGCACGCCCTTGAAGCCGGCAAGCGTGAGACGATCTGACAGCAGGAAGTCACGAAGCGCCGCGGCGTCTGCGCTGCCGGTCTGCGTCACGGCTTCGCCCAGCGCGCGCATCGCGAGCCAGGACGCCTGGTCCCGTGGCGTCATCGTCCGACCGGCCATGACCTCGAAGCGACGCTGGATCTGGGTCGCGCCCCATTGCTCGTGCGCCCGATGCCAGGACGTCGGCGTCAGCCCTTGTGTGCCCGCGACCGGACGAGGCTGCTCGGTCCGGTATGGCAGGTATTCACCGAATTCGTCACCCGCATCGGCAACCAGCAATACATCGTGATCGGCGAAGCGCGTGAACGAAGGGATCTCCTGTTGTGCGGTGTGATGGCCCGAGTCGGTGCGACGCGCACCGGGCTCGCGATCCCAATCCTTCTCGTCGACAATCTCGAGGCCGAAGCGCTTCGTCGACCGTCTCAACGCGGCGGACCAGAGCTTGTCTTCCTCATGTCGACCCGTGACCAGCACGACTTCGCTCCAGCGCTTCCAGGCAAGATACTGAGCCAGAGCGTCAGCGAGCATGGCATGGCTCGGCGGTAGATGCAGGAGGTTGCTTCTGCATTCGCTGTCGCGTAGCAAATCCGCATTGGAACGCACATTGAACAACAAGGCGTCCGGCGCCGCGTCGGCAGCTGCGAGAAGATCTTCGGGCTCGAGATCGAGCAACATCAAGCGGTTGCCTTCATCGACCAGTTCGGCAACCCGTTCAGCCAGATTCTCCGTCTCTGTCAGCGTGACATTTTCGTACAAATACTCGTGACCCAGGAATCCTCCCGTCGTACGATTGTCGGCAATGCCAAGCTCGGCACCCGCAGCCCCGTCGTCATCTATCGGTACATCGACCAGTGACAATGGCACCGGGGGATCTTCTTCCCGCGTCAGCCGGACAACATTGATCGGCAGGGGATCAGCCGCATGAGCGGCGGACATCCATCCCCGGATGCCCGCGCCCGTCGTGCTGAACCTGTCTGTCGCGCCGGATTTCGAGCTCGCGTGGATCTGCAGCCCGACGTCAAAACCGAGAGGCAACGCGAGCAAGGCTGAAAGAGCGATGAGATACCGCATCTGGATCAACGTATCTCGAATCTGGCCTGTTGCGATTCGGCACTCGTCCCCGGTATTCGGACGATGAAGCTGCCCGGGCGAATGGCGACGAACTTGATGGTTGCCGTGCCCTCATCGTCGAATTCGAGGCTGTCGAGTCCGAGCGGCCGCACCTCGATATCGTTGATGACCACCTCATCGATCCAGATGTTGCGGAAGAATGACGACCCTTCGATGGCAAGCTCACCCGAACCGTCACAGACGATATCGATCTCGTAGTACTTGCCTGACTCCAGCGTGTAGGGGCCGTCTGCGAGTGGCTCGACCACCGACAGCGTCAAGGGTGCGAGTTCGATCGCTCCGCCTTTCAGAAGTCCGGCTGTCTGCGCCGATACGGTGGCGCAGGAACAGGCCAGCATCAGTGCGAAGGCCCGACCCATCATTCGGCCCATCATTCGACTCGTGATCCCGCCTGTCACACGCGCCGTCACTCTAGCGAATGCTCGATCAACTCCGCAACTGAACCTATCGTGAGCGAACCCGCGTCCGCGTTGTAAAGTGCTGCTAGTACTCGTTCTCACTGCCTCTTCCCTCTGCATGATGTCTGTAATGATCTTGACGTCTGTGATGGACTTGCCCGGATGGCTATGGTCTTGCACGAGTGGACAGGGTCTCACTTGGGCGGAGGCTGCCTGGTGCCGGCGGCCGGTTCGAGCGTCACCGTGAACCTGTCATCGAACAGCCAGTCATCTATGCCGTCACGATACCAATGGACGTTGGAATAGCCAGCGTCAAGCGCTCGTTTCGCTGCATTCCATGACATCCAGCAGTCCATTCGGCAATAGAAGACCAAATGATGGTCGAGATTGTTGTCACTGGCCTGCTCGAGGTGTGAGAACAGATACGTTTCAGTGACCGGATCAAGTGCACCATAGCCTGTGTCGGGAAGCCACAAGGCGCCGGGAATGCCCTTGTGCGGCAGTGGCAGCCAGAGCTGGTCATCGGCCAGGTCGGGCGGCTGGCGCTGTTCGGGAATGACGTCGATCACGGTCGCAGCGTGGTCGCGCATCAGGGCTTCGACTGCCGCGCCGGTAACCGTGCTGGCTCCCGTCAAGCCGATGGGTACCGGCGCATCATAGTCATCCATGCGATAAGCGTCAGGCTCTGCGACACCCGCTTCTGCCACACCAGGCTCCCCGGTGCGCGCCTCGCCGTTTTCGGCTTCGATGATCTCGCCAAGATCATTCAGCAAGGGCACGCCGTAGTCGAGCAATATCGATTCGATATCGTCGGCACGAGCGGCGAGCAAGCGATTGACCTTGCGCTTCCAGTCAGTCTCGTTATACCGAACCGCCATCGAGACACGAAAATCCAGTCGGATACGTTCGTCTTCGTCGAGCAAGGGAACGACGACAAGATCGGCTTCCGGATGCTGGCTGGCGTAATACCCTGCGATCGGCCCCCAGATGAAAGCAACATCGATTTCACCCCGGGCAAGATCCTCGAGAGCACGCTCGGCCGGACGGGCTCGGCGCGTATCGGTCACCAATTGATAGGGACGAACATTGCCCATCAAGCCTTCCGTGGCCAGTATGTCGGCCGGTGGCGTCCCCGCGACCACACCCAGTCGAAGACCCTTGAGGGCCGGATCGGTCATGCGGCGAGACACGAGTTTCGAATCGGCCCGGTACACCATCGTATAGACAGAATGATAGTAAGGATTGGTGTTCTGTACGCGTTCGCTGGTGGTGGTAATCCCGGATATGACGTCGCACTGACGTACCCGGAGCGTGTTCCGTATGAACCCGGTCGACTGTGGGTACCAGGTGTAGCGAACCTCGAGATCAAGATCTTCCGCAAGCATTTCGACGATTCGATTCTCGAAACCCGCGAGGTTTTCGTCCGAATACGGCAGGTTGGCCGGATCGGCGCAGACTCTCAGGCGGTTCGTGGCCAGTGCCTGGCGCCCCGTGCCTTCGGCTGCTGCAACGACACCTGCAAAGAAGACATCTGCCGGCAATATCAAAATCAGGACAAGCAGAAGCCTTGATGAACCTGAACCGAAAAACAAGGCAAGGCCTGACGGCAATCGCCTTGTTCCCTCGAACCTGCGGCCTGACTCACTCACTCTCATTGGTTCAAAGCACTCGAAAAAAAAGCGAGCCCGGAAAACTTGCTCCGGACCCGCCTCTGGTAACTGACCAATCACCGCACTGCGCGGCGCTAGCGCGTTGCAGAACCTCCCTGACAGGAGCCTGCGATGAAGGTCATGACCCTGACTCTACAGCGAGAAGACGGTCAGGACACCGCCGAGCGAGGTGTAGCTCGACAGCGACTTGTACGCACCGACCGCACCCAGACCATCGGTATCACCCGTGAGCCCGGCCGCGAAGCCGATGCCTGCCCATCCGCCAAGACCAGACAGTACGCCGACGTACTGCTTGCCGCCGTGCTCCCAGGTATTGACGTTGCCGATGATGCCGGACGGCGTCTTGAAGCTGTAGAGCTCCTCACCGGTGTTGGCGTCGATCGCTTTGAGATAGCCCTCGAGCGTGCCGTAGAAGACCACGTCACCCGCTGTCGCGAGCGCGCCACTCCAGACCGAGAACGGCTCCGGAATAGACCACTTGATTTCACCCTTGGCGGCATCCCAGGCGATGAAGTTGCCGAGATTTTCCGTGCCATCTCCCGTCACCCGGCCCCCCGGGAACATCGACAAGGTCGCACCGACGTAGGGCTGGCCGGCTGTGTACTCGACCTCGAAGGGCTCGTAGTCCATGCAGACGTGATTGGTCGGGACGTAGAAGAGCTTCGTCTTCGGGGAGTAAGCAGCGGGTTGCTGATCCTTGGTGCCAAGCGCTGCCGGGCAGATATTCGTCGTGTTTACATCCTCGCCGTTCTGCCCGGTCGAATACTCGGCAACGACCTGCGGTCGACCTGTCTTCATGTCGACATGCGTGGCCCAGTTGACGGCTGGATCGAACTTCTCGGCAACGAGCAGTTCGCCGGTGACGCGGTCCATGGTGTAGCCGAAGCCGTTACGGTCGAAGTGGACAAGCGTCTTGCGCATTTCGCCATCCATTTCCTGGTCAACCAGGATCATCTCGTTGACGCCGTCGTAGTCCCACTCGTCGTGCGGGGTCATCTGATAGACCCATTTCGCCATGCCCGTATCGGCATCACGAGCGAAGATAGTCATCGACCAGCGATTGTCGCCCGGGCGTTGTACCGGATTCCAGGTACTCGGGTTCCCTGTTCCGTAGTAGACGAGGTTCTCGTCCGGATCGTAGGAGAACCAACCCCAGGTGGTGCCGCCGCCGATCTTCCACTGATCGCCTTCCCAGGTAGCGGTACCGGAATCGACGCCGACCGGCTCACCGAGATGGGTGGTGTTTTCCGGATCCATCAGCGTCATGTCGTCCGGGCCGGTGGAATAACCGCGCCAGGCGAGCGATCCGTCAGCGATGTTGTACGCCGTCAGGTGTCCCTGAACGCCGAATTCCCCGCCTGAAATGCCCAGATACACCTTGTCGCCGACAACCATCGGTGCGGCCGTGCCGGTCTCACCCTTGCCGGGATCACCATTGACGACCGACCACTCCACCTCGCCGCTTTCCGCATTCAATGCAACGAGCGTGGTATCGGCCTGGTGCAGGAAGATCTTGTTGTCAGCGTAGGCAACACCCCGGTTGACCGTGTCGCAACACATGACCGGAATGACTGACGGGTCTTGCTTCGGCTCATACATCCAGAGGATACGGCCTTCCTCGTTGAGGTCCATCGCATAGACGCGATTGGGAAACGGCGTGTGTATGAACATGGTGTCGCCGATGACCAACGGTCCGCCTTCGTGACCCCTCAAGACACCGGTGGAAAAGGTCCACGCAGGCGAGAGTTCGCCAGCATTCTCGGCGGTGATCTCGTCGAGTTCGCTGTAGCGCGTATTGGCGTAGTTGCCGGTCGGCATCGCCCAGTTTGCCGGATCAGCGACGAGCTCCATAAGCTCGTCGTTGGCACCGGCGCTTCCTGCTACCACCGCCGATGCCGAAATGGCAGCGATCAGTAGCCCCTTCCTGTGAACAGATCTCATGTTTACCCCGTGGATACGGCCCGTTTAAACGCCAAGGGCAGGATGCCCAATACACATTGGTCGCGCTCGCCGAAAAGTCGATACACATGACAGACTGGAACGGAATCTATGGCGACCGCGCAAAGACTATACCTCCGTCGAGGGCGTGTTCGCGAGTGTTCAATCGCGTCTCGACGGTGGACATTAGTCCCACTCAAGTTCGGTCCAGGCCTTCGTGACGTTCGTCGGGTGCTGCTGCTCGAACAGCATCCAGTCACCCGGATCGGTCGTTTCAGCCTCCTTGACCGCGTCGGCAAGACGCGAACCCGCCGCCAGTCGTTCTCTCGTTTCGTCAAGCAATCCTTCGAGATAGGTGCGCTGTGCGGCTGTAACGCACTCGAAACTGCCAGGCAAGCCGTGGCCGGGAACGACCCGCTCGATCGGCATCACTGACAATTCATCCATGGTCTCGAGCCAACCACGAAGACTGCCATCGAGCGATGGCGTGCGCTCGGCGAAGACAAGGTCCGACGCCCAGAGTGTTCCCGTCTCGGCATCGAACACGCTCAGGTCGTTGTCGGTATGCCCGGTTCGATGCGCCCGTATCGACAGGGGCCGATCCCCTGCATCGACGACAAGCGATTCGCCAACCGGAATCTCGATCGTCGGCGTGCGCAGGCCGGAAACATCAGCCTCACCACTTACCTCGCCGAACGACGTAGCGAATCGCTCCGTGTAAAAAGCGCCACGTTGCAGCATGGCGCGCGCATGGTTCTCGTGAGCGACAACGTGCTCGACATCCGCGAACGCCGCAGAACCGAAGACATGGTCGGGATGAAAGTGCGTCAGTACGAGATGACTGACGGGGAGCGAGGTGACACGACGGATTGCCTGTCGCAGGGCATTCGCAGCGGCAATGCTGCCACCCGGATCGATGACGACAACCGAGGTCTTGCCGACGATGAAGCCGGTATTGGCGATTTCTCCAACCGTCTCGCGGGTCAAGGGGGCATGCCGGCCGAGGCGAACGTGAATACCCGCAGCGATCTCACTCACATTGGCTGCAACATCGGCTTCAACACTGTCGGCACGAAGTTGCGCGCCTGTACAGAGAGAAATCAATAGCAATGCGGCTAAAAACGTGAACCTCGTCGATAGCCCAGCGGAAGGGTACCCGAAACCTTCATGGTGCTCTTTGCGCATGGTAGTGGCATCAGTTCCGGACGCGCGGCGTGCGCTGTGCTTGACAGCATCACCGTCACGATCCTACCGTGCAACTCGATTCGCGCAGAGACCGACATGCAGGCAATGACCCTATCGCCCCCGGGAACGAAGAGCCTCCAGGCAAATCGCGCCTTGCGCCTGCCCTGTCGCCCGCGTTGGCTGCTCATCATGGCAGGTTTTTTTCTCGCAACCGGCATCGCCCAGGCGTTCGACGATCTGAATGCGGCGCAATCGCTTGTCTACGATCGTCCGCATCTGGCGAGTCTGAAGACAGGCGACACGCTCGCTTACCGCTATCTGGCAAGACGCGGCAAGAACGACCCCGTCAGTGACGAGGCCAAGCTGTCGATATCAGCGGAAACCGATGTCGAACGACGCGACGTGGAAGTCGATTTCCTGAGCGACGAACGCGCCCTGTCATTGCCGGTATTCAATGGCTATCGGGGCAATCCGGTCATCATCGCCATGCTCGAGCATGTGGCGCAGACGCTCAGCGCGGAGACCGGTGGCGGTGCGCTCTACTTTCGCAATCGGATCCGCGACGCCATGGCGCACGCCGACACGCAAGTCATCGAGGGGTCAAGCCTGTATATCGATGAGGAAATTTCAGTCTCGTCGGTACAGTTCTCACCCTTCAGGAACGACGCCTTCCTCGGCAACCGACCAGGCTATGGCGACGCACTCTTCGAGATCATCTTGAGCGACGCCGTGCCTGGCGGCGTCTTGTCGATCGCTGCCGTTTCCGGAAAATCGGCTACTGAAGACACGAGCGAATCGACAGCATTCGATTACGCGTTGACGCTTGTCGAACAGTAGAGGTCAGTCGACGTGATATTGACAACTGGAATGGAGCATGACTGACACGTGACCTACGCCGAATCCTTCAAACCGACCTCCCTCTTGCGACCACGCTGGGTCGACAGCGCAACAGTAATCAGATCCGTGATCATCAGTAGCGTCCTCTGTGCCTGGCTGGCATTGCCCGGCGGCGTCGCACTGGCACAAGAGAGCGACACACCCACCACCGGACAGACCGGCGATGACACTTCGACAACCGAAGAGGAAACCGTCGCTGGCGTGGCTGTGGAGGCGTCGCAGGAGCGCAGCGCCGAAGACGACTTTCCGACGACCGCGGTGGTCGACTATGTGCTTGGCTGCATGGCCGCAAATGGCAACTCCCATCAAGCGTTGCAGCAGTGCTCCTGCAGCATCGATTTCATCAAGGCTCGAATGAGCTACAAGGAATACGAACAGGCCGGCACGGTTCTTCAGGTGCAGCAGGACATCGGTCAGCGTGGCATCTTCTACCGGGATTCACACTGGGCTAAAGACCGCATCGAGAAACTGGAAAACCTTCAGGCAGAGTCGACGCTGCGCTGTTTCCAGAATTGACCTTCGCGGGTTGACCTTCGCGTCAGCTCCCGCGAATCAGCTTCCGCTACCTATCGGCGTGTTGCCTTCATAGCGGTTGCCCTTGGAGTCGAGTGCATGAACGGCCAGATTGCCAGCCTCGGGACTGCCCGGATAGGTCAGGGCCACCACCGGATTCTCACTCAAAGAAAAATTCGTTTCGACATTGATGAGCGGACGTCCGTCGATTTCTGCTCCGATGGTCCGGACATAGAATGCCGGAATGTAGTTTCGGGATACTTGATCGAACTGCATGCCGGAATTGTTCGGATGGCTGATCTTTATGGTTGCCGACGAAAGCGGCCCGGCCGCCGACGCGTCGCCTGTCGAGAGCACGGGCGACGCACGCTCCGCAGCAACGAGACTGGATGCCGTCGCCTCCTGAATGAGCAACTGCATCTTGCCTGCGCGCGCCATCGCAGCGTCCAGATCGGCCATCGCCGGCGCCGAGCAACCGCCCGCCGCCTTGACAAAGGCCGACGCCATGACGAGAGAGCCGTCCGCAAGTTCGGCAACGGCCCTGACGTTCGTGTACTCATTGATACGGATGCGCGTCTCGAGGCTTTTCCAACCCTGCGCTTCCTCGGCAAATTCGAAAACCCCGGCGAGTGGCAACGGATTCTGATCGACGATCAGATGGATGCGGTTGACGGGACGCGACGGGTCCAGCGCCTGAATGCTTATCGGCACGACTGCCGCGTCGTGGGCACGCCCGGGCGCGTCGAGTGCGATGATGCCTTCGCCATCCGCGATCGAGACTCCGGGGAAATAATGCTCGCTGAGGGTGTTCCAGCGTGTCTCGGCATCGACCTTGTCGTCGAGCGGCGGCACTTCGTCTGCGATAGCCTTGGACAGTGACAAGTCCGCTGCGCCAAGAAGCGCAAGGGCACCGACCAGAATGGCGTTGTGCGAGGACAAGCGGCAAGCGCTGATGAGAAGGTTCATGTTTCAGGTTCCTCAGAGATCGTCGCCAGTGAAGGCGAGTGTCCATTACAACACCAGTCGTGGACAAGGTGGATGGGCAAGAGTTCACTGGCTGGTCGGCATCGCCGCGCTTGCCTCTGTGATCGGCACGGCATTCCTGATCTGGAACCCTGCCGGTCGGTCCAGCGGCGATCCGGCGCTTGCCATGGCACAGGGCAAGTATGCGCGAGCCGTCCGATGGCTTGAGCCGGAGGTCAAGGCCGGCAATCCGCAAGCCAGGACAGTGCTCGGCAATCTCTACTACCTCGGCCTCGGTGTACCGCGAAACGCGCGACGAGCCGCCGAGCTCTACCATGCCGCGGCGAAAAGCGGATATGCCGCCGCGCAGGTAAACCTCGGCAACCTTTATCGACAGGGCATCGGAGTCAACGCCGATGCCTCACGTGCGTACGGCTGGTATCGGCAGGCCGACATTCATGGCAGTCCGGCTGCCGAGTACTACCTCTATCAGATCAGCGTTGAATACACGCTTTCACCGCTCCAGCAAGCAACCGCCAACGAACGCTGGGACCGGCTCGAACAGCTCGTGGCCGAACCGCTCTGATGCGCCGCAGCTCCCGCCCTTGGCGAATTGACGATGCGTGATCCCTTCGCGACGCCTGCTCATCATTTTCCGCAGATCTGGTTGCTGTTCGCCAGTCTTGTGTTTCTCGGCTTCGGCATCCTGTACGACCTGGAGCTGCTGCAACCTGTCTTCGCACTCGATCGCAGCCACGTCACCGCACTGATCGCAGCGCTCGTACTTACCGGCAGCCTTCATGCCGTCTGGCATATCAGCCTGTATTCACGGCGAATCGAGGCGGCTCGCAAGGCACTGTCGAACGCCCGACTGGCGACTCACCAGGGAGCGATCCTGACGGCCTCGGACGACCCGTACATTGCCGCATGGACGACAGACATCGCGCAGGCTGGCAAGCTCGAAGCTGGTCATCTCGAAGAGTTGTACGAGCTCTATGCCGACCGCTTGCGCAGCCCGGTGGATCTTGGCTGGTTCCTCGTCGATGTCACCATCCGCCTAGGGCTGCTCGGCACCATACTCGGCTTCATCCTGATATTCACCTCGCTCTCCGGACTGTCCATCGAGGGAGCGGAGGGACTTCGCGACCTGCTGGTCGCGATGAGTGGTGGCATGGGGACCGCACTGTTCACCACCCTCGCCGGTCTCATCGGGGCGACGCTGCTCTCTGTCCAGTATCTTGTTCTCGGCCGTCAGGCGGAACATCTCCTTGGCCTGCTGTCACGCTACCGTGCCGCGCGCGGGCGAGAGACGGGCGTTACCGACGCGTGAGCGGACGGACTGAGCGACTGCAACAGGGCGCGGACGGTTGATGCGCAGGAGCCCTCGCTACCGTCCTGCCATGGCGGGATCAGATCCGTTCACGGATCTGTTGTTCAACGTCCTGCTGGGATTCATCCTGCTGTTCTTCGTTGCGATACTCTTCCTGTCGCCCGATGAAGACACAGGCAAGATCGATATCGAGGCAGAGTATGTGATAACGGTGACCTGGCCTGATGGAACGAACGACGACATCGATACCTGGATAGAGGATCCGGTCGGCAACGTGACCTGGTTTCGCAACCGCAGCACTGGCCTGGTCCATCTTGACAGGGATGATCGCGGAATGCTTAATGATTCGATGGAGCTCGGCGGCAAGACGGTCGAGAATCCGCTGAATCAGGAGGTCGCCGCCATCCGTGGCATGTTGCCGGGCGAGTACGTCGTCAATGTGCACTACTACGACGCTGAAATCGAGACCTCGGTGCCGGTTGCCGTCAAGGTTGCCCGCGTCAACCCCGTCTACGTCGTTGCCTACTACGGCAAGACGAACCTGTCCGCGAAAGGTGAAGAACAGACGGCTGTCCGCTTCACGGTCGGTGCCGATGGAGACATTGGCAGCATCAATCAACGCCCGAAATCGCTCATACCTCGCTGACATGGCCTCGCTGACATGACCTCGCTGACATGGCCTCGCTGACATGACCTCGCCGACATGATCACCGACACTCGCCGATGAATCCTCTGTCAGACAACCTGTTACCGACGTTCGAGATCACCGGCCTGACGGTGGCCTATATCGCGCTTGCTACCTTGCTCCTGGGTCTCAACCTGTATTCATCGTGGAGCTGGATCGTCAAGTCACTTTGCAATCTCTTGATGATCGCACTCTGCTGGATCACTTTTCAGTCCTGGCCAGGGCTGCTCGGATGGCCCGCCGAACGCGACTTGCCGACCCTCTTCTACCTCTATGCTGTCGCTGTGGAGGAGCCCGACCGGATCTATCTCTGGGGCTCGGATCTCGAGGAAGGGATGGGCCGTTCCGTACCTCGCTCCTACGCGGTCGTCTATAGCCCGACGCTGCATGATCGCGTCGACAAGGCGAGTCGAAAACTTCGCAAGGGCCTGCCTGTCATTGGCCAGGTAAACGTTGGAAACGTGAGCGCCGATGAGTCCGACACACTGGAACAGATTCAGGCCAACGATCAGGACATCACCTTCATCGATGCACCCCAGGCCCTGGTACCAGGCAAGAATTGACAACCTCTTCGAGTGACCCTGACCCGAACGACACCGTCCCGAATTCCCTTTTCCAGATGAACCTTCGCACCCGAGAAACCACCATGTACTTCTCTCAGAATCGAGCCCGGCCAGCACAGCCGTCGACGCCCACCCTTACCGCGTCATCTGACCGTAACGGGATTTGCAATACCACTGCCGGCGTGCTGGCCGGCGCCGTCTTCGTCGGCATGCTCCTCTTGCCCTTGCTCGCCTCGGCGCACGGACCGACGCGGCAGAAAGTGACCGAAAGCATCGACATAGATGCACCGCCAACCGATGTCTGGGCATTGATCGGAGAATTCGCCGGAGCCGACCAGTGGATGCCGATGATCACCGCCAGCAGTAGCGATACCGGAAACGAGCCGGGTGCCATTCGTACACTCGTGCTCGACGGCGGCGCGGAGGTCATCGAGCTCTTGAAGAAGCACGACGATGAGAAGATGAGCTTCAGCTATCGCATTCCGGACAAGACTCACGACGTCGCGATACTTCCGGTCAGCAACTATTCATCGACCTTGTCCGTCACCGCGTCCAAGGGTGGTAGCACGGTCACCTGGAAAGGGGCCTTCTATCGCGGCTACCCGAACAATGATCCCCCGCCCGAGCTGAACGACGAGGCGGCTGTGACGGCTGTGTCAGGCTTGTATCAAGTATCTCTGGCCAATCTCAAGGCCATTGCCGAGTCGCCTTGAAGCGAATCGCACTGAGGTGAGCCAACTTTACAACTGCGCTCGCGTCGTGACGACGCTCTTGCTGTTGTTCGCCACACCGCTCGAGGCGGAGCCGCTCGCGTTCGCCACGAACCAGGAATCCAACGACGTCACCGTCATCGACACGGCCACCGGCCAGGTCGTCGAGGTCATTGCGGTCGGCGATCAGCCGGCGGGTGTCAGCGTCTCACCCGGCGCCGGCACCGTCTGGATCACCAATCCCGGCGACGGCAGTGTCAGCGAAATCGATGTTTCGAGCTTGAGCGTTCGTCGTGTGCATGAACTGGCACCCGGCCCGCTCGCCATACTGGCCACTGACGAGCACGTCTATGTAGCTGACTGGTACGAGAACAAAGTCAGTACGCTCGATGCACAGAGTGGCGCGAAGATCGGTGAGTTCCCGGTGGGCCAGGCGCCTTCCGGTCTCTCACTATCACCCGACGGCGAGACACTGTATGTCGCCAATCGTGACGACAACGCGATCGGCGCCTATGCGGTAGCAACTGGCGAAAGAACCGGCGAGGCCACTGTCGGCGAACGTCCGTTCGGCATGGTGCTCGACCGCTCGGGACGCCGCCTGTGGATCGCCAATGTGGCGAGCGATTCGGTCAGTGTCGTCGACACGCAAACCTTCGACACCCTTGCCGAAATCAGCGTCGGCGAACGACCGTACGCCATCGCCCTGGCAGTCGATGAGTCACGCGCCTTCGTCACCGACCAGTACGACGACGCCGTCAGCGTCATCGACACCATGTCGTTCGAGCGCATCGCGAGTATCGACGTCGGCGAGTATCCGGAAGGCATTGCAACGCATCCGGATGACCGGCATGTCTATGTCGCCAACTGGTTCGACAACACGATGAGCGTTATCGACGCTGTGACCTTGCGAGTCGACGCAACCATCGAGACCGGTGATGGCACACGCGCCTACGGAAACTTCATCGCCAATGAACTTCATCGCCAATGAATGATTCATGCGTCAGCCGCATCGCCCATGCCATCCAACGTATGGCTTCCGATGAATGATCGTCCGTTGTCTGCGCGCCGACTAGCTGCCATGATTGCGCTTTGACATCAAAACCCCGAGGAGAGTCCGTCGATGAAGAGCCGAGCTGCCGTTGCCTTCGAAGCAGGTAAACCGCTGGAAATTGTCGAAGTCGATCTCGAGGGTCCGAAGGCGGGCGAGGTGCTGGTGGAGATCAAGGCTACCGGCATCTGCCATACCGATGAGTTCACACGCTCTGGCGAGGATCCGGAAGGAGCATTTCCCGCAATTCTCGGGCATGAAGGAGCAGGCGTTGTCGTCGAGATCGGCGCAGGCGTCACGTCGCTCGAAGTGGGCGACCACGTCATACCGCTGTATACAGCCGAGTGTCGCGAGTGCGAGTACTGTCTGCACCCGAAGACCAATCTCTGCCAGAAGGTTCGCGCCACGCAAGGTCAAGGTGTCATGCCTGACGGCACGTCGCGGTTTTCCTACAAAGGGAAGAAGATACTGCACTACATGGGGTGCTCGACCTTCTCGAACTACACCGTGCTGCCCGAGGTCTCTCTCGCCAAGGTTCGCAAGGACGCACCATTCGACAAGATCTGCTACATCGGCTGTGGTGTCACGACCGGCGTCGGCGCTGTCATGTTCACCGCCAAGGTCGAACCGAATTCGACCGCCGTGGTGTTCGGACTCGGTGGCATCGGTCTCAACGTCATTCAAGGGCTCAGGATGATCGGTGCGCGTCAGATCGTCGGCGTCGACATGAACCCCGAGAAGCGCGCCATTGGCGAGAAGTTCGGCATGACCGACTTCGTCAACCCGAAAGATCACGACGGCCATGACGGGCTTGTCGGCCATCTCGTCGAGATCACTGGCGGCGGTGCCGACTACACGTTTGAATGCATCGGCAACGTCGACGTCATGCGCGCAGCGCTGGAGTGTTGCCACAAGGGCTGGGGAGAAAGCGTGATCATAGGCGTTGCCGGCGCCGGCAAGGAAATCGCCACCCGCCCGTTCCAGTTGGTCACCGGTCGCGTCTGGCGTGGCTCCGCATTTGGCGGTGCTCGCGGCCGCACCGACGTACCGCGCATCGTCGACATGTACATGGAAGGTCGCATCGACATCGACAGCCTGATCACCCACAAGATGCCGCTCGAGGATATCAACAAGGCGTTCGACCTGATGCATGCGGGCGAGAGCATTCGCAGCGTCGTCGAATTCTGAGAGTTCATGGATACCCGAGTCGATGTCCGAACAGGCGAACAGGTGAATTCACAGACATGAGCACAGCCATCGAAACCGAGTCGAGCTGGCGCAGTCACGGCGGCACGCTGTCGGTACATACGCATCAGAGCGATCTTTGCCAATGCGAAATGAAGTTCGCTGTCTTCGTGCCGCCACAGGCGGCTGACGGCCCTTGTCCGGTGCTCTGGTATCTCTCGGGGCTGACCTGCACCTGGGCGAACGTCATGGAGAAATCCGGCATTGCCAGGGCAGCGGCCGAGCACGGCTTCATCATCGTTGCCCCGGATACCAGTCCGCGTGGCGCGGGCGTTGCGGACGACGAAGCTTATGATCTCGGTCAGGGAGCGGGCTTTTACCTGACGGCGACCGAATCACCCTGGGCTCAGCACTACCGGATGGATCAGTACATCACCGACGAACTGGCGGCGATCGTCGCCAATGGTTTTCCTGTCGACACGGCGCGTCAGGGCATCACCGGGCACTCGATGGGCGGGCATGGCGCCTTGACACTGCACTTCAAGCATCCAACTGTCTATCGCTCGGTCTCGGCCTTTTCGCCCATCGCCGCGCCGTCGCAAGTGCCGTGGGGCCAAAAGGCGTTCAACCATTATCTCGGTGACGATCGCGGCGCCTGGTCGGCCTACGATGCGTCCCTGCTGGTTGCCCGACAGCCGACGGCTGCAAGCGTGCTGATCGATACCGGTACAGCCGATCCCTTTCTGCAAGAGCAGCTGAGCGCAGAGCACTTTCGAGAGGCCTGCGGGCAAGCGAAGCAGCCCCTGAACTACCGCCTGCAAGAGGGTTATGACCATTCGTATTGGTTCATCGCCTCTTTCATCGACGATCACCTGGCTCACCACGCAGCCGCACTGGCTCACTGACAGTCTGCGTCGTCGCGGTCGAAGGGCGGGGGACCTCGGATGGTGCGCCTGAAGCCGCGAGACAAAGGCGATCTGTACCCGGCGGCAACGCTCACGATGGGTCTGATGGCCACTATCATTTCGGATTGTCTGACGGTAAGTTCGAATGTCGGTGAGTTTTCTTTGCCGACAGACTTTTTTTGTCTGACCAAACTGTCTTTGATCAATCTTTGGAGTTGATGCAATGAGCTGGGAAACACCTGCCGCTACGGACTATCGCTTTGGCTTCGAAATCACGATGTACATGTACCACCGCTAAAGCACGGTGGCGTGTCGGGGGCTTTAAGCCCTCGGCACGCTGATTCAACGCCGTCAGCCGTCCAGCCGCCGGACAAGGTCCGGTTTTTTTTCGTCTGCAGGTCTGTGATGAACCAGTGAGTAACCAGTGAAGATTCGCGTACTCGGGTCCGCCGCCGGCGGTGGTTTCCCGCAATGGAACTGCAACTGCCGGCTCTGCAGGGGCCAGCGTACCGGCACTCTCGTGGCGCACGCTCGCACCCAGTCGTCGATAGCGGTCACGTCCGACGATGTCGACTGGGTCCTCTTCAACACCTCGCCCGACATCCTGCAGCAGCTCAAGGCCAATCCCGAGCTGCAGCCGGCCCGTTCGCTGCGCGACACCGGCATCCGCAGCATCGTGCTCATGGACGCCCAGATCGATCACACGACCGGATTGCTGATGCTGCGCGAGAGCAACGTGCCGCTATCGATCTTCGGTACGGCTGCCGTCAAGGAAGACCTGTCCACAGGCAACCCTCTCTTGCGTGTGCTCGATCACTACAGCCGGGTCGACTGGCACGAAATCGAGCCAGCCCATCCCGACAGCGAAGGCATCCGGATACCCGGCGCGAGCGACTTGCGCTTCACCCCGTTGGCGCTGACAAGCAATGCCCCGCCCTACTCTCCACACCGCGACCAGCCAGTGGCGGGCGACACTCTCGGCATGCTCATGCACGACACCGGCACCGACAAGAGACTCTTCTATGCACCCGGCCTCGGTGAGCTGGAACCGCATGTACAGGAGGCGATGATGAGCAGCGATGTCGTACTGGTCGACGGCACGATGTGGACCGACGACGAAATGATCAGCGCGGGCGCATCGAGCAAGACTGCCCGTTCGATGGGCCATCTGCCGCAAAGCGGGCCAGGCGGCATGCTCGAATGGCTCGATCGTTTGCCGGCATCGACGCGTCGGATACTCATACACATCAACAATACCAATCCGATTCTCGATGAAAACAGCACCGAGCGCGCGATGCTGACCGAACAGGGCGTCGAAGTGGCTTTCGACGGCATGGACATCGAACTGTGAACGAACGAGTCGCCAGTGACGCAGCGGAAGTGGCCACCACAGCCAATGCGGCCTGGAGCCATGAAGAGTTCGAAGCGCGTCTGCGCGAACGTGGCAAGGCGTATCACATACACCACCCGTTCAACGTGATGTTGAACGAAGGCAAGGCGACGGCAGAGCAGATTCGCGGGTGGGTTGCCAACCGCTTCTACTACCAGGTGGCGATTCCCATCAAGGATGCCGCCGTCATGTCCAACTGCACCGACCGTGAGGTCCGACGCGAATGGGTGCAGCGCATGCTCGACCACGATGGCTATGAAGATCTGCACGGCAAGAGCGACCCCGGAGGCATTGAAGCCTGGATCCGCCTTGGGCTCGCTGTCGGGCTCGAGCGTGAGGAAATCACTGATCACCGACATGTCAGCGCCGGCGTACGCTTTGCTGTCGACGCCTACATCGATTTCGCCAGACGGCGGCCATGGCAGGAGTCAGTCTGCGCTTCCTTGACCGAATTGTTCGCGCCCGCCATTCACAAGCAGCGCCTGGCCACATGGCCCGAGCACTATCCGTGGATTGACGACAGTGGCCTTGCCTATTTTCGGCAGCGTGTCACGCAGGCGAGGCGAGACGTCGAGCACGGGCTCGGTATCACCCTGTCGTATTTCGCGACGCGAGCCCAGCAGGAGCGCGCGCTCGAAATTCTCGATTTCAAGCTCGATGTTCTCTGGCAGATGAACGATGCCATGGCAGCCCGCTATGGCCTGCCCTCCATGCCGGCATTCGGCGCGCGCAGCGGAGTCAGCAAATGAATCAGTCACACGACGACGCTGCATCACCTGCAGCAACAACGGGATTGGGATCGGGATCGCCATCGACATCAGATGACACGACGGACCCGGTAGCGTCCGATGCGCGGCCGAGCGTCGCCAAGCCCTACCGTCTGCAGTTCGAAGATGCCCAGAACGCATGGGTACTGCTTTATCCCGAGGGTATGGTCAAGCTCAACCAGAGTGCCGGCGAGATACTCTCGCGTTGCGACGGTGAACGATGTGTCAGCGATGTCGTCTCGATGCTGGAAGCTGCGTTCGACCAGCAGGGTCTGGACGGTGACGTGAAAGGCTTTCTCAGTGTCGCCCTGCAGCAGAAGTGGATACAGCTGGCATGAATGAAGACACCGAACCAACCGGGTCGACGACGCCGACAACATCGAAGTCGGCAAGTAGCGCACCGATGATGACAATGTCGGCGGCGGCGTCGACCCGGCTACCCACCTCTGGCGACGGCGAACGACCGGGGCCACCCTTGTGGTTACTCGCAGAGCTGACCTACCGTTGCCCGTTGCATTGTGCGTTCTGCTACAACCCGGTCGACTTTGCGCGGCACGAGGACGAGCTGGACACCGAAGGCTGGTTGCGCGTGCTCAACGAGGCACGCGCACTCGGCAGCGTTCAATGCGGATTCTCCGGCGGCGAACCGATGCTGCGAGACGATCTGCCCGTCCTTGTGGCCGAAGCCCATCGCCTCGGCTTCTATACCAACCTGTTGACCAGCGGTGTGGGCTTGACCGAGGCACGCGCCGATGAGCTGCAGGCGGCAGGCCTCGATCACGTACAGCTTTCCTTTCAGGACTCGACGCGGGAAGCGAACGATTTTCTATCCCACACCAAGACCTTCGATCTGAAGAACAAGGTTGAGCTCAAAGTGCTGGAAGAGCGCAAGGCCGTCATTGCAGAGGTGCAAGAAGTCACCGAAAAAATCGCGCAGATGTCGGAATTCCAAGCCCTCGATACCGATAAGCAAGCCCGCATCACCGCGCGCATCGATAGCCACAAAGCTGGACTCGAAACGGTCACGCTGATCCCCGTGCTGCGTGACCGGGCCAATGGCGCGCGCACGAACCTGCTGGCTGACGCCGTCAACGAACTCGACCGGTTGGCGCGACCTACAACAGCTCCTGAGCCTCAGCCCGGCATGTCGGACCGACCTGCAACGGCATTGCGACCCCCGACAACGGTCCTCGCATCGAAGCTCAAAGTCAAAGCCCCCAAAACGCTGCTGACCGATGAGGCCGACGTCGACCAGTACCTTGAAGAAATGAAAAAGACCCTGCTGACTGAAATCCGCGCGGGCAAAAGGGTTATTGTGAATTAATGGAGACCAACGCGCTCAAGAAATTCGCCCAAGCGGCCCGTAACCTACTGATCGATCAGGTGAGCTCCAAACTCGATGTCGTTCTGGCCGAAAACAGCGCTGCGCGGCGCGAGGCCCCCAAGGCGACCAAAGACCTCGACAAGGCGATCAAACGCACCAGCAAAACGCAGGTCATCGAACAGGTCGCCTATACGTGGTTCAACCGCTTCACCGCCCTGCGCTTTATGGATGCCAACGGTTACACACAGGTGCGCGTGGTCTCTCCGGCTGAAGGTGCCACGCGGCCCGAGATCTTGTCAGAGGCAATGGCGGGCAACCTGCCGGACAAAGCCCCAACCAGCATCGAAGCCCTGCTGAACGGACGCGCGCCGTCGAATGACCCTCAGGCCGAAGCCTACCGCCTGCTGCTGGTCCTTACCTGCAACCAATGGCACGGGCCGATGCCCTTCCTGTTCGAGCAAATCGACGATTATACCGAACTCCTGATGCCCGAGGATCTGCTGTCGCAAACCTCCATCCTCGCTGAACTGCGCAAGGTGATGACCGAGGACGCCTGTCAGGACGTCGAGATCATCGGCTGGCTCTACCAGTTCTACATCTCGGAGAAGAAGGATCAGGTCTTCGCGGGCCTGAAGAAGAACCAGAAGATCACGGCCGAGCACATCCCCGCCGCGACGCA